>Ga0306920_100000029_pt1 | contig 238090 bp, 199 predicted proteins | sample flu12Cox44000170_FD_204666 | JGI IMG/M metagenome (GOLD analysis project Ga0306920, IMG submission 204666) | Lab enrichment of tropical soil microbial communities from Luquillo Experimental Forest, Puerto Rico - flux4day.12C.oxic.44.000.170 (v2)... | ecosystem: Environmental > Terrestrial >...
CGAACAGGACAGTGAAACGCCTCTGCGCCGATGATAGTGCGGGTTCCCGTGTGAAAGTAGGACATTGTCAGGCTAATATCCCAAGCACCCGCCCGAGCTGATTTCGTCAGCTCGGGCGGTTTGCTTTGGGGGCGCTCAAAACAAACGTCCAGCCCCAAGCCATACTCGTCTGCGTCTGCGTCTGCGTCTGCGTCTGCGCTGGCGTGCCTGCACGCGGCCACCGAGGGGTGAACGCAGAAATGAAAACGCCCGGCACGCCGGGCGCTGATCATTGCAAAGCGCGCGACGTGCTCAGTTGAGCGTCAGCAGCAACGCACCTTGGCGCGCCCACAGGTCCGCTTCCTCGCGCAGCAGGTACGCCGTGCGCGGATGCTCCTCGGCCCAATGCGGCGAGAACGTCAGCCGCGCGCCGTCGCCCACGCGCGTGAGCTGAAGGCCGCTCGCGTCGACCTCGCCGCGCGCGTGGCATTCGATCACCGCCAGGCGCAGGCAGAGCACCTGCCACGCCGTCAGCTCGCGCGACAGCCCCGCCTCGATCTTGCGCAGCCCGCCGCGCTGCCCGAGCACCAGTTCGCCGAGGCGGCGCTGCTGGCTCTGCGAGAAGCCCGGCGCGTCGACGTGCGCGACGATGTAGGCGCTGTGGCGGTGGTGGTCGTGGTGCGAGACCATCAGCCCGACCTCGTGCAGAGCCGATGCCCAGCGCAGCTCCTTGCGCATCTCCGCGTCGGCCCGGGGCCACGCGCCGTCGAAGAAGTCCTGGGCCGTGCGCGCCACGCGTTCGGCCTGGCCGACGTCGACGTGGAAGCGGCGTTGCAGGTCGGCGATCGTCGTGTCGCGCAGGTCGTGGCCGCTCGCCTGGTTGCCGGCGGCCAGGCGCTCGGACAGGTCGACGATCACGCCCTGGCGCAGCGCGCCCTTGGCGGGCGTCAGCTCGTCGATGCCGAACTGCGCGCAGATCGTGTAGAGGATGGCCAGGCCGCCGGCGATGACGGGGCGGCGCTCCGGCTTCATGCCGGGGATGTCGAGCTTGTCGATGTGGCCGAGCGCGATGCAGCGCTCGATGAGCCAGCGCAGCCCGTCGGCGGTGATGCGGCCGTCGGTCTTGCCGCTGGCGCGCAGCACGTCGGCCACGGCGCCCGCGGTGCCGGACGAGCCCAGCGCCTCGCGCCAGTGGCGGCGCGCGAAGGGCACCAGGGCCTCCTCGAGCTCCGCGCCCGCCGCGACCTGCGCCGCGCGGAACGCCGAGCGCGTGTAGCGGCCGTCGGGGAAGTAGCGCATCGACAGGCTCACGCAGCCGACCTGGAACGACTCGGCCGCGCGCGGGACGCGGCCGTTGCCCAGGATCATCTCGGTGGAGCGCCCGCCGATGTCGATCACCAGCCGCGGCCGCGTCGACGGCTGCAGGAACGCCACGCCGGCGTAGATCAGGCGCGCTTCCTCGCGGCCCGAGATGACCTCGATCGGATAGCCCAGCGCGGCCTCGGCGCGCAGCAGGAACTGGTCGCGGTTGCGCGCCTCGCGCAGCGTCTGGGTCGCGACGGCGCGCACCTGCATCGGCGCCGCGGTCTTGAGCGTCTGCGCGAAACTGGCCAGGCACTTGAGGCCGCGCTCGGTGGCCTCCTCGGTGAGCATGCCGTCGACATCGAGCCCGCCGCCCAGGCGCACGGTTTCCTTCAGGTAGAGGTGGCGGCGATAGCGCCCGTCCTGGACCTGCCCGATCTCGAGGCGGAAACTGTTGGAGCCCATGTCGATCGCGGCGAGCGGACCGACGGCGGTTGGAGAGATGACAGACATGCGCGCGATTGTGCCTTCCCGCCGCCGACGAGCAGATGTCAGCCCGCGAGAAGCCTACAGACGCAGTTCCCAGTATTGACCGACGAGATCCTTGCCGAAGCTGTGGTGGCGCTCCTCGCTGACGAGCTCGAAGCCCGCTGCCAGGTAGATCCTGCGCGCCGAGACGAGGACGTCGTTGGTCCACAGCACCAGCCTGCGATAGCCGCTGCCGCGCGCGAAGCGGATGCATTCGTCGACCAGCCGCGCGCCGAGCCCGTGGCCGCGCGCCCAGGCCTCGACGAGCAGCACGCGCAGCTGCGCCGTCTCGTCGTCCTTGCGCACGCACAGGACGCAGCCGGCGCGCTGCCCGTCGACCTCGGCGATCCACGCGTTCTCGCGCCCCGGGCGGTGCTGGTCGACATAGTCGGCCATGATGCGGGCGACCAGCGCCTCGAACTCGACCGACAGCCCGTATTCGCGGGCGTAGATCTCGCCGTGGCGCTGCACGAGCCAGCCCGCGTCGCCTGGCCGCAGCCCGCGCAGTTCGACCACGGACGGCTGCGGGCGATCGTCGAGCCCGCGCATGACTGCACGCATCGCGCCGACCAGCGACTCGCGCGCCGGCCCCGGCAGCGGCTGCAGCAGCTGCGCCACCTGCCGGTTGGAGCGTTCGTCGAGGGTGCGGAACAGCTTCCTGCCGGCCGCCGTGAGCGACAGCGACTGGCGCCGCGCGTCCGTCGCCGAGGCGCTGCGGGCGATCAGCCCGGCGGCGTCGAACTTGGCCAGCAGCCGGCTGAGGTAGCCGGAGTCGATGGCCAGCCGCGTGCGCAGCGCGGCCATGTCGGTGGACGGCGCCTGGGCCAGCTCGAAGACGACGCGGGCCTCGGTCAGCGTCCAGGGCGTGTCGAGCAGGCCTTCATCCAGCGTGCCCAGGCGCCGGGTGTAGAAGCGCGAGAACTCGCGCACGGTGGCGACGTGGGAAGGGTTGGCATCATTCATCTGACTGAGTCCGCTTGATTGCTGACTCAGTCAGTTTAATGCGATACGGCGTTTCGCGCTACTTGACCACCAGCACCGGCACCTCGCAATGCACCAGCACCCGCGTCGTCTCGCTGCCCAGCAGCAGGGCGCTGACGCCGCGCCGGCCGTGCGAGGCCATGACGATCAGGTCGCAGGACTGCGTCTTGGCGTGGTCCACGATCGCCTCCCACGGATGCGTCGCCTCGACGGTGAAGGCCTGGCACTCCATGCCCGCCGCGCGCGCCGCGGCCACGACCTCGTCGACGCGCTTGAGTGCGATGCGTTCCTGCGCGTCGTAGAACTCCTGCGGCGGGATGGGCTGCATCTCGGAGATCGCGCTGTACGGGAACGGCTCCTTCACGCAGATCGTGCTGAGCCGCGCGCCGAGCGCCTTGGCGAGCTCGACGCCCGTGGCGACGGCCTTGGCGGTGATGTCGGTGCCGTCGGTCGGAATGAGGATGCTGCGGTACATGGCGGTCTCCTGCAGTGGCGACACGGCCAGTGTGCGCCTTTCGCGCCTCGTCCGCAGCCCCCGGCCTGGGCGCCGGCTGATCCGGCTCAACCGACGGCGATGGGCCGCGCCGGATCCGACGACCATTCGCTCCACGACCCCGGGTAGAGCACCGAGCCGGCCAGGCCGGCGGCTTCCATCGCGAGCAGGTTGTGGCAGGCGGTGACGCCCGAGCCGCACTGGTGGACGACGTCGGCGGGAGCCGCGCCGAAGGCCTCGAACGCGGCGCGCAGCTCGGCGGCGGGCCGGAAGCGGCCGTCGGCGGCGAGGTTGTCCTTGAAGAAGCGCGACAGCGCGCCCGGGATGTGCCCGGCGCGCTTGTCCAGCGGCTCGACCTCGCCGCGATAGCGCTCACCGGCGCGGGCGTCGAGCAGCGTCACGCGGCCGAGCGACTGCTGCAGCGCGTCGGCGTCGACGCTGGCGACCAGGCTGTCGCCCAGCGGATAGGGCGCGGGTGCCGCGACGGGGGCCACGACGCCCGACTCGACGGCGCCGCCGGCCGCCTTCCAGGCCTGCAGGCCGCCGTCGAGGACGCGCACCTCGCGATGACCCGCCCACAGCAGCATCCACCAGGCGCGCGCGGCGTACATGCCGCCCTGGGCGTCGTAGACGACCACCGCGCGCGCGGGCGTCACGCCCAGGCGCGCGAGCGTCGCGGCCCAGTCTGAGCGCACGGGCAACGGGTGGCGACCGTTGCGGCCGGTCTTCGCGCCGCACAGGTCGCGGTCGAGATGGGCGTGGATCGCGCCCGGCAGGTGGCCTTGCGCGTACGCGCGCTCGCCGGCGTCGACGTCGGCCAGGTCGAAGCTGCAGTCGACGAGCAGCGGCGTCGCGCCGGACGCGAGCGCGGCGATCAGCTGCTCGGGCGAGACCAGGGGCGTGGGCAGGGCGGCGAGTGTCATCTCAGGTGTCCGAAGGCGGTTGGATGGTGTCGGGCGCGGTGACCGCGAGCGTCGTCGCGCGCAGGCGCGCGGCCGCGAGGCCGGCGCCGACGATCAGCGCCATGCCGCCGACGGCCGACCAGGTCAGCGGATCGTGGAACAGCACGATGCCGTAGGCGAACGAGAACGCGATGCCCAGGTACTGCAGGCTCGCGTTGGACAGCGGCCGGCCGATCGCATAGGCGCGCGTCAGCAGCACCTGCGCGGCGGTGGCGGTGACGCCGGTGGCCATCAGCAGCAGGAAGCCGGAGAGCGTGTGGCGCAGGTGCCAGCCCTGCAGCAGCGACATCACGAAGCCGGTCAGGAAGCCGCCGATCGAGAAGTAGAACACCACGCGGATCTCGGGCTCGCCGGCGCGGCCCAGCGTCGCCACCTGCAGGTAGGCCAGCGCGGACAGCATGCCCGATGCGAGTCCCACCAGGCCCGGCAGAAGCTGGTCGCGGTCGACCGACGGCCGCAGCACCAGCGCCACGCCCGCGAAGCCGATCAGCACCGTGGCCAGCAGCCGCGGATCGACGCGCTGCGCGCCCACGACGACCGCGCCGCCGATCAGGAACAGCGCCATCCAGACCGACGACATGTAGTTGAGGGTGACGGCCGTGGCCAGCGGCATGTGGCCGATCGCGTAGAACCACAGGGTCAGCGAGCTGACGCCGACGATGCTGCGCCAGGCGTGCATCATCGGCACGCGCGTCCTGAGCGAGACGCCGCGCGCGTGCGCCAGCAGCGCGATGCCGACCAGGCCGACCAGCCCGCGGTACATCACGATCTCGCCCGGCCCGTAGGTGTCCGACGCGAGCTTCACGCACACGCCCATCGTCGCGAACAGGAACGTGGCGCAGATCATCAGCAGGGGAGCGGACATGCGGCCATTCTCCCTTGCCGCGCGTTCGCCCCGCTGCGCGAGGGGCGGTTGCGGACGATCAGCGTGCCGGCGTGAGGGCCTGGCGATACCACTCGTGGAAATGCCGCATGCCGTCCTCCATCGGGCTCTGGTACGGGCCGGCCTCGTCGTCGCCGCGTTCGAACAGCGCCTTGCGGCCGGCGTCCATGCGCAGCGCGATCTCGTCGTCCTCGACGCAGGTCTCCAGGTAGGCGGCCTGCTCGGCCTCCACCAGATCGCGCTCGAAGGCCGCGATCTCTTCGGGGTAGTAGAACTCGACGACGTTGGTCGTCTGCTGCGGGCCCTTGGGGTGCAGCGTCGAGACGACCAGCACGTGCGGGTACCACTCCACCATGATGTTGGGGAAGTAGGTGAGCCAGATCGCGCCGTGGCGCGGCGGCCGGCCCTCGTTGAAGCGCAGCAGCGCGTCGTGCCACTTGCGGTACGTGGCGCTGCCCGGGCGCGCGAGGCCGTTGGACACGCCCACCGTCTGCACCGAGTAGTTGGCGCCGAACTCCCACTGCAGGTCGTCGCAGGTGACGAAGCTGCCGAGGCCGGGGTGGAACGGGCCGACGTGGTAGTCCTCGAGATAGACCTCGATGAAGGTCTTCCAGTTGTAGTCGCACTCGTGCACGTGCACCTTGTCGAGCACGTAGCCGCCGAAGTCGAGTTCGGCGCGCGGGCCGAGGCGGGCCAGGTCGGCGCCGACGTCGCAGCCGTTGTCCTCGAACACCAGGCCGTTCCAGCTGCGCGTCCGGTAGCGGTTCAGGTGCAGGCAGGGATCCTGCGCGAAGTGCGGTGCGCCCAGCAGCTGGCCGTCCAGGCCGTAGGTCCAGCGGTGCAGCGGGCACACGATGTTGGCCGCCGCTTGGCCGCGGCCCTTGAGCATGACCGCCTGCCGGTGCCGGCAGACGTTGGACAGCAGCTCGACGCCGCCGTCCGGCGCGCGCACGAGCACGCGCCCCTCGCCTTCCTGCGGCAGGGCGTAGTAGTCACCTGTTTCGGGTATGGCCAGCTCGTGCGCGAGGTAGCGCGGTCCGTGCTGGAAGATGAGTTCCTGTTCGCGGCGGAACAGGTCCTCGTCGAAGTAGGAAGAAACGGAAAGTTGAGAGCGCGCGCGCTCCAGAGCTTCTAGCGTGATGCTCAGGTCCGACATGATCCCTCTGGATCCCAAAAAACTGTCACAACCCCCCACCCGGTGGCCCCGCGGGTGGATCTGTACGAATCGTCGTGCACGCCTTGCGCCTGGCACGCCGAACCGACCATTTTACCCAAAGCGGCTGAAGCCCTCCCTTCGCGCCCTGTTTGTGTGGCGCGCGGCGCGGTGAAAAGCTGCAGTCGGTTGCAAAGGCCGGCGAACCGGCGTGTCGAGATGACTACAATCGACATTTGCCCGAGCCTGTCCGATGGATCGCACCGAATCAACGACCCCCGCCGAAGCGCCCGAGAGTTTCGAGGCAGCGCAGGCGGAACTCGATGAACTGGTGCGGGCCATGGAGACGGGCCAGATGCCGCTCGACGGCCTGCTGAGCGCCTACAAGCGAGGCGCGCAGCTCCTGGAGTTCTGTCGCTCCAGGCTGGATGCCGTAGAAGAACAAGTAAAAGTCCTGGAGGAGGGCCAGTTGAAGCCCTGGACTCGACCATGAAGATCGATGAATTCTCGCGCTGGGTGCGCGAGCGCCAGGAGGACGTCGAACACGCCCTCGAACGCTGGGTGCCGGACCAGTCGCCGGCGGGCCTCGGCATCGCCATGCGCTACGCCGTGCTCGACGGCGGCAAGCGCTTGCGCCCGCTGCTGGTGCTGGCCGCGTCCGACGCCGTGTCCGGCGACCGTGCGAGCGCCCTGCGCGCCGCCGTGGCGGTGGAGCTGATCCACGCCTACTCGCTGGTGCACGACGACATGCCCTGCATGGACAACGACGTCCTGCGCCGCGGCAAGCCCACCGTGCACATCAAGTACGGCGAGGCCCAGGCCATGCTGGCCGGCGACGCGATGCAGGCGCTGGCCTTCGAGGTGCTGACGCCCGACGCGGGCATGCCGCCGGAACTGATGTCGACGCTGGTGCGCCTGCTGGCGCGCGCGTCGGGCCATGCCGGCATGGCCGGCGGCCAGGCGATCGACCTGGCCAGCGTCGGCCGCCGGCTCGACGAGGCCACGCTGCGCGACATGCATCGCCGCAAGACCGGCGTGCTGTTGCAGGCCAGCGTCATGATGGGCGCCGCCTGCGGCCCGGCGGACGACGCCGCGCTGGCCGCGCTGAGCGAATACGGCGCCGCGGTCGGTCTGGCCTTCCAGGTCGTCGACGACGTGCTCGACGTCACGCAGGACTCCCATGTGCTCGGCAAGACCGCCGGCAAGGACGTCGACCAGAACAAACCCACGTTCGTGTCGCTTCTGGGCCTCGGCGCCGCGCAGAAATACGCGAACGACCTGCGCGATCAGGCCCATGCCGCCCTGGCGCGCAGCGGTTTAGGGCAGGCTGCCTACCTGGCCTGTCTCGCGGACAAGATCGTCGAGCGCGACAATTGATGCACGAGCGCGTTCCGCGGCCACTGGTGCCGCGCGGCGCGCCCCCGACCTCGAACGCCCCATGAGCAACAACCTCCTCGCGACCATTGCCAGCCCCGCCGACCTGCGCCGCCTGTCGCGCGCCGAGTTGGGCACCGTGTGCGACGAACTGCGGCAGTACATCCTGCACAGCGTCAGCAAGACGGGCGGGCACCTGTCGAGCAACCTCGGCACCGTGGAGCTCACGGTCGCGCTGCACTACGTCTTCAACACGCCGTACGACCGCCTCGTGTGGGACGTGGGCCACCAGACGTATCCGCACAAGGTGCTGACCGGCCGCCGCGAGCAGATGAGCACGCTGCGCATGTACGGCGGCCTGGCGGGCTTTCCCAAGCGCGACGAGAGCGAGTACGACGCCTTCGGCACCGCGCACTCGTCGACGTCGATCTCCGCCGCGCTGGGCATGGCCCACGCCGCCAAGCTCAAGGGCGAGAACCGCAAGTCCGTGGCCATCATCGGCGACGGCGCGATGACCGGCGGCATGGCCTTCGAGGCGATGAACAACGCGGGCGTGTCGGGCGCCGACATGCTGGTCGTCCTCAACGACAACGACATGTCGATCAGCCCGCCGGTGGGCGCGCTGAACCGCTACTTCGCGCGCCTGATGAGCGGCAAGTTCTACGCGCGGGCCCGCGAGGGCGCCAAGTCGATGCTCAAGAACACGCCGCTGTACGAGTTCGCGCGGCGCTTCGAGGAGCACACCAAGGGCATGGTCGTGCCCGGCACGATCTTCGAGGAGTTCGGCCTCAACTACGTCGGCCCGATCGACGGCCACGACCTGGACTCGCTGATCCCGACGCTGGAGAACCTGCGCGACGCCAAGGGCCCGCAGTTCCTGCACGTGGTCACGAAGAAGGGCATGGGCTACAAGCTGGCCGAGGCCGACCCGGTCAACTACCACGGCCCCGGCAAGTTCGACGTCGCCGTCGGCCTGCAGAAGCCGGCCACGCCGCCCAAGCAGACCTTCGCCGAGGTGTTCGGCAACTGGCTGTGCGACATGGCGGCCGCCGACAAGCGCCTGATCGGCATCACGCCGGCCATGTGCGGCGGTTCGGGCATGACCGAGTTCGAGCGCCGCTTCCCGGAACGCTTCCACGACGTCGGCATCGCCGAGCAGCACGCCGTCACCTTCGCCGGCGGCCTGGCCTGCGAAGGCCTGAAGCCGGTCGTCGCGATCTACTCGACCTTCCTGCAGCGCGGCTACGACCAGCTGATCCACGACGTCGCCCTGCAGAACCTGCCGGTGGTGTTCGCGCTCGACCGCGCCGGCATCGTCGGCGCCGACGGCCCCACGCACTGCGGCGCCTACGACATCGCCTTCATCCGCTGCGTCCCGGGCATGAGCCTGCTGACGCCGGCCGACGAGCGCGAGACGCGCCGCGCGCTGAGCACCGCGTTCGCGCAGGATCATCCGGTCGGCGTGCGCTATCCGCGCGGCGCCGGCGCCGGCGTCAAGCCCGAGGCCGGCCTCGACGTCCTCGAATGGGGCAAGGGCGAGAAGCGCCGCGAGGGCCGCCGCATCGCGCTGCTGGCTTTCGGCCCGCTGCTGTACCCCGCGCTGGAGGCGGCCGCGAAGCTGGACGCCACCGTCGTCAACATGCGCTTCGTCAAGCCGCTGGACGTCGAGCTCGTGCTCGAGATGGCGCGTACGCACGAGGCGCTGGTCACCCTCGAGGAAGGCAGCATCATGGGCGGCGCGGGCAGCGCCGTGCTGGAGGCGCTGGCCGCCGCCGGCCTGCAGGTGCCGGTGCTGCAGCTGGGCCTGCCGGACCGCTTCGTCGAGCACGGCGACCCGGTGCGCCTGATGCACGAATGCGGCCTCGACGCCGAGGGCATCGAGCAGTCGGTGCGCCGCCGCTTCGGCCCGTCGCTGGCCGTCGTGCGTCCCAGCGCCGCCGTCCACGGTTGACGCCTTCGCCCGCGCGCGGGCGTCACGCGCGCCCGCGCGAACCCGAGCGCGCCGCGGGGCCTCGGGCTTGCCCGCTGCGCGGCGCCGTCCGGCGTCGCCACAATGGGTCTCCGATTGGCGGAGACCTTCATGCAACGACGTTCCGTTGTCCTCCTCGGCGCCGGCGCCCTGGCGGCGCCCGCGCTGCTGCGCGCCCAGGCGCTGGAGAAGCCCCAGCTGACGATCGCCGTCGGCGGCAAGAACCTGCTGTACTACCTGCCGCTGACGATCGCCGAGAGCCAGGGCTACTTCAAGGCCGAGGGCCTGGACGTCACCATCGTCGACTTCGCCGGCGGCTCCAAGGCGCTGCAGGCGGTGGTGGGCGGCAGCGCGGACGTGGTGTCGGGCGCGTTCGAGCACACGCTGATCATGCAGCCCAAGGGCATCCGGCTGCGCGCGTTCGCGCTGCAGGGGCGGGCGCCGCAGGTCGTGCTGGGCATCAATCCGAAGACGATGCCGGGCTACAAGTCCATCGCCGACCTCAAGGGCCGGAAGATCGGCGTGACGGCGCCGGGCTCGTCCACCAACGTGCTGGCCAACTTCGTGCTCGCCAAGGCGGGGCTCAAGCCCGGCGACGTGTCCATCATCGGCGTGGGCGCGGGGTCGGGCGCGGTGGCCGCGATGCGCGCGGGCCAGATCGACGCGATCAGCAACCTGGACCCGGTGATCACGCTGCTGCAACGCAGCGGCGACCTGAAGATCGTGTCCGACACGCGCATCGTCGCCGAGGCCGACAAGGCCTTCGGCGGCCCGATGCCCGCGGGCTGCATGTACGCGCCGCAGGCCTTCATCGACAAGAACCCGGCCACCGTGCAGGCCGTCGCCAACGCCATCGTGCGCGCCGACAAGTGGATCCAGCGCGCCGGCCCGGCCGACATCGTCAAGGCGGTGCCCGAGAGCTACCTGCTGGGCGACCGCGCGGTCTACATCGACGCCTTCCTCGCCAGCAAGGGCGCGCTGTCGGTCGACGGGATGATCCCGCCCGAGGGCGCGGCGACCGCGCTGCGCGCGCTGCAGAGCGTCGACGACTCGATGAAGACGGCGCACATCGACCTCGCCGCCGCGTGGACGAACGATTTCGCCAGACGGGCGAACGCGAAGAAGGCATGAGCGTCCCGGCGCTGGCCCTCGACGGCGTCAGCTGCACCTTCGCCGCGCGCGACGGCGCGGCCGGCTTCACCGCCGTGCGCGGCGTGACGCTGTCCGTCGAGGCCGGCGAGTTCGTGTCCGTCGTCGGCCCCACGGGCTGCGGCAAGAGCACGCTGCTGAACATGGCGGCCGGCCTGCTCGCGCCCAGCGCGGGCGCGGTGCGCGTGTTCGGCGAGCCGCTGGCGGGCCTGAACCGGCGCGCGGGCTACATGTTCCAGGCCGAGAGCCTGATGCCCTGGCGCACGGCGCTGGGCAACGTGATGGCCGGCCTGTCGTTCCGCGGCGCGGGCGAGGGCGACGCCCGCGCGCTGGCCACGCAGTGGCTGCAGCGCGTGGGCCTGGCCGCATTCGGCGACCGCTATCCGCACCAGCTGTCCGGCGGCATGCGCAAGCGCGTCAGCCTCGCGCAGACGCTGGTGCTCGACCCCGACATCATCCTGATGGACGAGCCGTTCTCGGCGCTCGACATCCAGACGCGGCAGCTGATGGAGAACGAAGTGCTCGAACTCTGGAGCGTGAAGAAGAAGGCGGTGCTCTTCATCACGCACGACCTCGACGAGGCCATCGCGATGAGCGACCGCGTCGTCATCCTGTCCGCCGGCCCCGGCTCGCGCGTGGTCGGCGAGTTCCGCATCGACCTCGAGCGCCCGCGCGACGTCGCCGAGGTGCGCGGCGACCCGCGCTTCGTCGAGCTGCACAAGGCGATCTGGGACGTGCTGCGCGAACAGGTGCTGGCCGGCTACCGGCAGCAGCTGGCCAAGGCAGGCTGACGGCGATGTGGCGCCACCTCAAGCCCAGCCGGCGCAACCTGCGCGCCTGGCAGCTCGTGTTGCTGGCCCTGCTGTTCCTGGCCTGGCACGTGCTGACCGCGCCGGGCCTGATCCCGCACTTCCTGTTCTCCGACGACAACCAGGCCGCGTTCTTCTTCGGCCAGCCGCTGAAGATATTCGACCGCATCCGCACCTGGTTCTTCGTCGACGCCGACATCTACCGGCACCTGGCCGTCACGCTGTGGGAGACGGTGCTCGCGTTCGGCATCGGCACCGCGCTGGGCCTGGGCATGGGCCTGTGGCTGGCGCTGAGCCCGCTGGCGGCAGCCATCCTCGACCCGTACATCAAGGCGCTCAACGCGATGCCGCGCGTGATCCTGGCGCCGATCTTCGCGGTGTGGTTCGGTCTGGGCGTGGCGAGCAAGGTGGCGCTCGGCGTCACGCTGGTGTTCTTCATCGTGTTCTTCAACGTCTACCAGGGCGTCAAGGAAGTGAGCCCGGTGATCCTGGCCAGCGCCCGCATGCTGGGCGCGAGCCGGCGCCAGCTGCTGCGCCACGTCTACCTGCCGAGCGCCACGAGCTGGGTGTTCAGCTCGCTGCACACCTCCGTCGGCCTGGCGTTCGTGGGCGCGGTGGTGGGCGAGTACCTCGGCTCGTCGCAGGGCGTGGGCTACCTCATCCTGCAGGCCGAGGGCAGCTTCGACATCGACACCGTGATGGCCGGCATCCTCGTGCTGACCGTGTTCGCGCTGCTGCTCGACGCGCTGGTCGGACGCGCGGAGAAAGCGCTGATGAAGTGGCAGCCGCAGGCGGGCGAGAGCGAGAAGCTCTGAACGCTGGTCATACATCACCATGTATTTCCGCCGGGTCGACCCGCTCGCATGGCGCGACTGCGTCGACGGACGGCCGGGTCACTCGATGACGCCGCTCTTCCTCAGGTCCGCGATGCGCTCCGCCGACACGCCGGCCTGCGCCAGCACCTCGCTGGTGTGCTGGCCCAGCCGCGGCGCGGCGTGGCGCACGGCCCCGGGCGTGCCGGACAGCTTGGGCACGATGCCCGGCGCGGCGATCGTGCCGCCGCTCATCGCGGGGATGCGCTCGATGTTGCCGCGCGCGGCGTAGTGCGGGTCCGCGGCGATCTGGTCTATCGTGTAGACGCGGCTCGCGGGCACGCCCGCGTCGCGCATGCGGGCGAGGACGTCGTCGATGGCGTGCAGCGCCGTCCACGCGCCGATGGCGGCGTCGATCTCGGCGGCGCGCGCCGAGCGGCCGTCGTTGGCGGCCAGCGCCGGGTTGTCGGCGAGATCCTTGCGGCCGATCAGCTGCATCAGGCGCTTGAAGATGCTGTCGCCGTTGCCCGCCACCAGCACGGCCTGGCCGTCGGCGCAGGGGTAGGCGTTGGACGGCGTGATGCCCGGCAGCGCGCCGCCGGCGGGGCGGCGGATCTCGCCGAACTGGTCGTACTCGGGCAGCAGGCTCTCGGACAGGTTGAACATCGCCTCGTACAGCGCGAGGTCGATGCGCTGGCCCTGCCCGCCGCGCGCGTCACGCGCGTACAGGGCCAGCATCACGCCGAGCGCGCCGTGCACGCCGGCCACGGTGTCGCCCAGCGAGACGCCGCTGCGCACCGGCGTGCGGCCGGGCTCGGCGTTGAGGTAGCGCAGGCCGCTGAAGGCCTCGGCGACGGCGGCGAAGCCCGGTTCCGACGCCCGCGGCCCGGTCTGGCCGAAGCCGGACAGGCTCAGCATGACCAGCCGCGGATTCAGCGCGTGCAGCGCGTCCCAGCCCAGGCCCCAGTCGTCGAGCGCGCCGGGGCGGAAGTTCTCGACCAGCACGTCGGCGTCGCGCAGCAGCTCGCGCACCAGCGCCTGGCCCTCGGGCACGCGCAGGTCGATGCAGACCGACTCCTTGTTGCGCGACTGGGCGTCCCACCACACCGACGTGCCCTCGCGCAGCTTGCGCCACTTGCGCAGCGGGTCGCCGGTCTTCGGCGGCTCGACCTTGATGACGCGGGCGCCGAAGTCGGCGAGCGTCTTCGCGGCGAACGGGCCGGCGATGAGCTGGCCGAGTTCGACGACCTTGATTCCTTCGAGCACCTGCATGGCGGCTGCCTCCGTATCCGTTGGTTGGATTGTGGGCAGGTGGCGGCTGTCGCGGAAGGCCGGACTTGCCAAGCCAGCTTTCGCGAAGCGTGAATGCGGGTGTGCTTGTCGAGCGTGCCGGCGGCGGCTCGGCCTTGCCGCGCGATCCAGGGCCGATCAGGCCGCCAACCGCTCGTCGTCGAGCATCGCCGCCTGCGCCTTCATGACGGTCGTCTCGCCGGTGGCGGTCAACCTCAGCGACCCCGCGCTCCAGCGCAGCCACCCCAAGGCCACCAGCCGGTCGATGGTCGACTCGGGAATGTCACAGGCCCGCCGGCGAGCGAGGGCGTCGACGGCGGACAACAGCGCATCCTGCAACGGCTGCTCGATCCGGTTCATGGGGGAGTGCTTGATCGTCATGGGCATCATTCCTCGTGTTTGAGCGAACGATATCCACCCGCACTCGAGCCCACGGTCGGAGCCGGCAGCGTTCCCGTGTAGGACGACGCCGACTCGGTCGCAGATCGACCTATTCGTCGGCCCCCGCCTCGCGCGCCGCCTGCATCGCCGCCTCCCACGTCCGCTTGGGCAGGTGCCCGCGCAGGCGCTCGATCAGCAGTTCGGCGACGTCCTCGTTGATCTGGTGGCCCACGTGCGGGATGACGTCCGCCGTGATGTCGGCGCCGATGGCCACCAGGTGCTGCGCGGCCTCCACCGTGTAGCCGTACGGGATCACCGGGTCGAGCTTGCCGTGGAACATGTGCAGCGTCGTGTCCGGGTTGGGTTTCTCGGGCAGCTTGGCGAAGCGGCCGGCGATGGCGATCACGCGGCCCGCGATGGCGGGGCGGTCGCGCGTGGACTCCAGCGCCATGATGCCGCCCTGCGAGAAGCCGATCAGCGCCACCGCGTCGCGCCCGACGCCGGCCTCCTTCTGCCAGTGGGCGACCGCCTCGGCGAAGGCCGGCAGCGCGGCCTCGACCCGCGCGGGCCGGTTCTCCTCGCTGATGTCCAGCACCGAGAACCACTGCCGGCCGTCGCCGTTGCCCGAGGGCACGGGCGCCGCGACGCTGACGATGAAGGCCTCGGGGAATTCCGCGGCCAGCACGCGGCCCAGCGGCACCAGGTCGAGCGCCGTGGCGCCCACGCCGTGGAACAGCAGCATCAGCTGCTGGGCCGGCCCTTCGGGGCGGGCGACGATGATGGAGTCGGACATGGCGCTTTCCTCGTGCAAGAGTCGTTGCACGATTGGATCACGCGGGCACGCGCCGCGCCCGCGTCAGGGCATGCGCGCGGGCGACGGGTCAGACGCCGGTGGCGGCGAACTGCGCGTGCACGTCCTCGCACCAGCTCTCGAGGTCGGCCTCGGTCATCCCCAGCGCCGCGAGCGCGATCGCGCCGCCCTTGCTCCACTCGATGTGGCGGTTCAGGCCCTGGTAGCGCTGGATGATGGTCTCGCAGACCAGGCCGAGGGCGACCAGCTCGCGCACCTGCGGCGGCATCGGACCCATCCACGAGCTGTATTCGTGGTGCAGGCGGGTGGCCAGCACGGCGGTCTGCGACACGCCCCAGGTGCGCGCGGTGAGCGCGCCCACCAGCGCGTGGTCGACGCCGTGGATGGACTGCTCCAGCGCCGTGATGCTGCCCTCGTGCACGTTGCACTTGTCCAGCGTGGCGACGTAGCCGCCGTGGCCCGGGAAGCGCTGCAGCAGGATGGCGATGCCCAGCTCCACGAACAGGCCGTAGGTGTGCGCCAGCGCGGGCGGCACGACGCGGCGCGTGCGGGCGAGGTAGGTCATGGCGCGCGAGCGCTTGGCCGACACGTCCCAGAAGCGCACGAAGCCCGGGCCCGTCGCGGGCAGCAGCTTGCGCAGCACGATCTCGGTGAAGATCGCCTGGCACTGCGCGAAGCCCAGCAGCTGGAAGGCCTGGTCGACGGTCTCGCAGCGGCGACTCAGGCCCATCAGCGGCGAGTTGGCGTACTTGAGCAAGGCGGCGGACAGCGCGACGTCGGAGCCGGCGATGTCGGCCACGCGCTTGAGCGACGGGTCGTCGCGTTCGAGCTCCTGCTGCATGTCGACCAGCAGCTGCGGGCGGGCCGGGATGCCGACGTCGCGCACCAGCGCCTGCAGGGCCTTGCCGTCGAGCTCGGTCAGGGCGAGCAGTTGGTCACCGCCCATTTCGGGCAGCGAGGTGAGAGCCGAGGCATCCATGCGCGAGGGTTCCGTGTTGTCTGGTCCGTCTCGGTGTTAACGGCTTTTCGGCGGAAAAGTTGAGCCTGGCGCCGCGCCGCCGGCCCGGCACTTTGTATCAATCGGCGTCGACCGCGGCGCGGATCTGCGCCAGCGCGCCGGGGTCGTCCAGCGTCGTGAGGTCGCCCGGGTCGCGGCCCTCGCACAGCGCCTGGATGGTGCGCCGGAGCAGCTTGCCGGAGCGCGTCTTGGGCAGCACGCTGACGAAGCGCACGCGCGACGGCCGCGCCACGGCGCCCAGCGTGTCGTCGACGCGCCGGAGCACCTCGGCCTCCAGCGCCTTCGCGAGCTCGCGGGTGGCCACGCGCGCGGCGTCGCGCGGCACGGCAAAGGCCATCGCGACCTGGCCCTTGAGCGCGTCGGCCACGCCCACCACCGCGACCTCGGCGATCGCCGGATGCCCGGAGATGCTCTCCTCGATCTCGCGCGTGCCCAGGCGATGGCCGGCCACGTTGATGACGTCGTCGGTGCGGCCGAGGATGAAGTAGTAGCCGTCCTGGTCGCGCACCGCCCAGTCGAAGGTGGAATAGACCTGCTGGCCGGGGATGCTGCGCCAGTAGGTGTCGACGAAGCGCTCGTCGTCGCCCCACACCGTCTGCATGCAGCCGGGCGGCAGCGGGTAGCGCAGCGCGAGCACGCCCTTGCGGTCGGCGCCGTGCAGCTCCTCGCCGGTGTTCTCGTCCAGCAGCACCGCGCGGTAGCCGTACACCGCCTTGCCGGGCGAGCCCAGGCGCGTCTTCGCGGGCTCGACGCCGGACAGCAGCGTCAGGATCGGCCAGCCGCTCTCGGTCTGCCAGTAGTTGTCGATCACCGGCTTTTCGATCCCCTGCGTGATCCAGTCGGCGGTGGGCGCGTCCAGCGGCTCGCCGGCGAGGAACAGCGCGCGCAGCGAGGACAGGTCGTGGCGCTTGAGCAGCGCCGGATCCTGCTTTTTGAGCACGCGGATCGCGGTCGGCGACGAGAACATCACCGACACCCTGTACTTCTCCACCAGCCGCCACCAGATGCCGCCGTCGGGCTGCCCGCCCAGGCCCTGGGTCGGCAGGCCTTCGTACATCAGCGTCGTCATCCCGGCGATCAGCGGGCCGTAGACGATGTAGCTGTGGCCCACGACCCAGCCGATGTCGCTGGTGCAGAAGTACGTCTCGCCCGGCCGGCCGCCGAAGATCAGCGGGATCGAGGCCGCGAGCGCGACGGTGTAGCCGCCGGTGTCGCGCTGCACGCCCTTGGGCTTGCCCGTGGTGCCGGAGGTGTAGAGCGTGTAGCTGGTGTGCGTGGCGTCGACCCACGTGCACGGCACCTGCGCGTCCGCGTGGCGCGCGCGCAGGTCGGCCCAGGCTACGTCGCGCCCCGCGGCGCGTTCGGCCGGCGCGAGCCCGCGGTCGACCAGCACGACGTGCGCCGGCTTGTGCGCGCACAGCTCGATCGCGGCGTCCAGCAGCGGCTTGTACGGGATCACCTTGCCGCCGCGCGAGCCGGCATCGGCGCTGACGATCACCGTGGGCCGCGCGTCGTCGATGCGCGCGGCCAGGCTCGCGCTGGCGAAGCCGCCGAACACCACCGAGTGGATCGCGCCCAGGCGCGCGCAGGCCAGCATCGCGAACGCGGCCTCGGGGATCATCGGCATGTACAGCAGCACGCGGTCGCCCTGGCGCACGCCGAGCTCCTGCAGCGCCGCGGCCATGGCCATGACCTCGCGCAGCAGCTGCGACGTCGTCCACGTGCGCTCCTGGTTAACTTCCGTGGACACCCAGGTCAGCGCCGCACGATCGGGATCGGCCGCGGCGTGGCGGTCGACCGCGTTGTGGCACAGGTTGGTCAGGCCGCCCGGGAACCACTGCGCGAACGGCGGGTTCGAGGTGTCGCACACGCGATCGAACGGGCGCTGCCACTCGATGCGGCGGGCCTGCTCGGCCCAGAACGCGTCGGGCTGGGCCAGCGAAAGTGCAATGAGCTCCGCGGCGGTCGTGGCCATGCTGTCTCCGAAATCGTTGGTGGAAGTCCGGGACCGGTGCGCGCATTGTGCGCGCCGGTGCGACGCCGAGTCTGGGCGCCGGAGCTGACAACAACTTTTCGGGGACGGGCGCGGCTACCGCGCTTGCGCCCCGGGCGCGGCCTGCTCGCCGCGCAGGGAGACCCAGGCCAGCGCCCATGTCATCGCCGCGACGACCGCGATGCCGACCAGCATCGTCCGCGCGCTGCCGTCGCCGACCAGGCCCATCAGCGCGATGACGACGGCGCCGGCCACCATCTGGATCGTGCCCATCAGCGCGGAGGCGGCGCCGGCGATGTCGCCGTGGTGGTCCAGCGCCATCACGGAGGTCGTCGGGATCACCAGGCCCAGGAAGCCGAAGCCGATCATCAGCATGGCGATCAGCGTGCCCAGCTGCGTCGCGCCGGCGACGTGCAGCGCGGCGCCCGCGGCCATCGCCAGCGCGAAGCCCGCGACCGCCACCGACACCACGCGCCGCAGCCCGTGGCGCTGCGTGAGCCGCCCCGTCAGCTGCGACACGCCGATGAACGACGCCGCGTTGGCCGCGAACGCGAGGCCGTACTGGCGCGGCGTCAGGCCGTACTGCTCGATCAGGACGAACGACGAGCCGGACAGGTAGATGAAGAAGGCCGCGACGCCCAGCGAGGCGACGCCGGTCATGCCCATGAAGTGCGGATCGCGCAGCAGCAGCCAGAAGGCACGCAGCGTGCTGCCCAGGCCGCTGCCGTGGCGCTCCTCGGGCGGGCGCGTCTCCTCCAGCGCGAACGCGGTCAGCGCCAGGCCCAGCACGCCGATCGTGGCGACCGTCCAGAACACCGCGGGCCAGCCGGCGGCCTCGACGATGAAGCTGCCGGCCAGCGGCGCGAGGATCGGGCTCACGCTGAACACGAGCATCAGCAGCGACATCAGCCGCGTCGCCTCGGCGCCGGTGTGCAGGTCGCGCACGACGGCGCGCGCGATGACGTTGGGCGCACCGCCGCCCAGGCCCTGCACGAAGCGGAACGCGATCAGCGTGCCGATGTCGCGCGCCAGCGCGCAGCCGACGCTGCCCGCGACGAACAGCGCGATGCCCGCGTACAGCGGCGGCTTGCGGCCGAACATGTCGGAGGCCGGGCCGTACAGCACCTGGCTGAGCGCGAACGACAGGAAGAACACGGTCAGGCTCAGCTGCACGTGGTGCGTGTCGGCCTGCAGCGCGCGGCCGATGGACGGCAGCGAGGGCAGGTACATGTCGATCGCGAACGGGCCGATCGCCGAGAGCAGGCCCAGCACGAGGGCCAGGCGCAGGAACTGATGCTTCATGGGAATCCGGAGGGCTGGGCCGCGAAGTATAGGGACGGCGACAATCCGCTGCTGATGACCGCCCACCTGAACACGCTCGCCGACCTGCGCGCCGGCCGCCTCGCCGGCGCCACGCACCTGGACCTGCGCCATTGCGAGCTCGACGAATTCCCGCGCGAGATCTTCGCGCTCGCCGACACGCTGGCCTCGCTCGACCTCTCGCTCAACCGGCTGCGCACGCTGCCCGACGACCTGCCGCGGCTGCGCGCGCTGCGCACGCTGTTCTGCTCCGGCAACCGCTTCGAGGCGCTGCCCGCCGTGCTCGGCGCCTGCCCCGTCCTCGATCTGGTCGGCTTCAAGGCCAACGCGATCGAGCGCGTGCCCGCCGAGTCGCTGTCGGCCAATCTGCGCTGGCTGATCCTCAGCGACAACCGCATCGCGGCGATGCCCGAGACGCTGGGCGCCTGCCGCAACCTGATGAAGCTGGCGCTGGCGGGCAATCGCCTGACGCGGCTGCCGGATGGGATCGCGCGCTGCGAGAGCCTCGAGCTGTTGCGGCTGTCCGCGAACCGCTTCGCGACGCTCGAGGACGCGCTGCCCGACGGCCTGCTCGCGCTGCCGCGCCTGACCTGGCTCGCGTACGCGGGCAATCCGTTCAACGCGGCCCGGGAGGCGCGCGCGCTCGCGGCGACACCGATCGCGCACATCGCGTGGCGCGAGCTGCAGCTGGGCGAGCTGCTGGGCGAGGGCGCGTCGGGCCACATCTGGTCGGCGCGCTGGCGACCCGCGGGCGGAGGCGACCGGCCCGTCGCGGTCAAGCTGTTCAAGGGCGCGGTGACCAGCGACGGCCTGCCCGGCAGCGAGATGGCGGCCTGCATCGCGGCCGACGTCCACGCGCACGTGATCGGCGTCGAGGGCCGCGTCGACGGCCATCCGCAGGGCGCGCAAGGCCTCGTGATGGGCCTGATCCCGCCGCGCTACCGCAGCCTGGCCGGCCCGCCCAGCCTGGCCAGCTGCACGCGCGACGTCTACGCGCCGGACGCCCGCTTCACGCCCGCGCAGGCACGGGCGATCGCGCGCGGCGCCGGCGATGCGCTCGCGCACCTGCACGCGCAAGGCCTGATGCATGGCGACTTCTACGCGCACAACCTGCTGGTCGACGACGCGCATGCGCTGCTGGGCGACTTCGGCGCCGCGTCGTTCCTGCCCGAGGACGACGACGTGCGCGCCGCGGCGCTGAAGCGCATCGACGGCCGCGCGCTGGACGTGCTGGTCGAGGAACTCGCGCAGCGAACGGGCACCGCCGCGTCCTGACGATCGCTCAGTCCGCGGGCTGCGGCCGCGCGGCGATCGGCGTCACGCTGTCGGCGGGCGCGGGCGGGTCGTAGCGCGCGAGGTCGATGCGGCCCGACACCCAGCCCGTCTTCATCCCGGCCAGCGCCGCGACCGCGTGGTGGTGCACCCAGGACAGCTGGCCCGGCAGGCCGAAGAACAGGTCGCGCAGCACCGGCGCGACGCGGCCGTGCGACTGGAACAGCGGCGTCAGCGCGACGCTGGAGCGCTGGTAGAAGCGCAGGTGCGGCCGGCGTTCGCCGGAGTAGCGCGCGAACGCCTCGCCCCACGCGGCGCCGGCCGGCGTCGTCGCCGCGCGCACGCAATGCGCCAGCACCCAGGCGTCGATCAGCGCCATGTTCGCGCCCTGGCCCAGCTGCGGGCTCATGCCGTGCGCGGCGTCGCCGATGGCCAGCACGCGGCGGTCGTGCCAGCGCTCCATCCAGACGTCGGCGTAGCGCGCGACGCGCAGCTGCTCCGGCGCCGTCACCGATTCCAGCAGCGGCGCGCACTGCGGCATCAGGGCGCAGACGCGCGCCTTCCACGCGGGCAGTCCCTCGGCCTGCCACGCGGGCACCTCGGCCAGCGGCAGGCTCCAGAAGAAGTTGATGCCGCGCGGCTCGGCGGCGGGCGCGTCGAGCGCGCGGCCTACCGGCATCAGGCCCACCATCTCGCGCGCCGAGCGGAAGCGCTGGCGCAGTTCCACCGGCGCGAAGCCCGGCGGCGCGGGCAGCACGGCCCACAGGGCGCCCCACGGAAACGGCGCCTGCGACTGCGGCACGCGCATGCCGGCGCGCAGCTTCGAGAAGCTGCCGTTGGCGAGGATCAACGCGTCGAAGCGACCGAGCGCCGCGCCGTCCGCACCCGTCAGCGCGACGCCGTCGTCGTCCTGCGCGAGCCCCTCGACCGCGGTCGCGAGGCGCACCGTCGTCCCGGCCGCGACCATGCGCCGCCACAGCAGACCGAACAGCGTGCCGCGCTGGATGCCCAGCCCGAAGCAGCCCGGCGCGAAGCGGCCGTAGTCGAGGTTGAGCACCGTGCGGCCGGACGCGTTGTCGCCGAACAGGCGCTGCACCGGCGCGCCGTGCGCGAGCACCTCGTCGAGCAGGCCCAGGCGCCGCAGGATGGCCTGGCCCGTGGGCTGCAGCAGCAGGCCGGCGCCGACGGGCCGCGGGTCGGCCACCGCCTCGAACAGCGTGACGTCGTGGCCCTGCGCGCGCAGCAGGATCGCCGCGGCGCAGCCGGCGACGCCGCCGCCGGCGACGGCGATACGGCCAGGGGTGTCCTTCATGGGCATGTCGTTGGCCAGGCGCGGCCTCCGCGGCGCGGGCCCTCTCCTTGGCGGCCATCATAGCCAGCGCGACCCTAGAATCGCCGGCACGAAGGGAGACCGCATGCCACGTCCGCGTTCGAAGGCGCGCCTGATCGTCCGGATCCTGCTCGCGATCCTCGTGCTGGCCGCACTGCTGCTGGCCATCGCGGCCTGGGAGATGCGCCGCAGCCTGCCGCAGCTCGATGGCCGGGCGCGCGTGCCCGGGCTGCAGGCGCCGGTGACGATAGGCCGCGACGCGCTGGGCACCGCGGTCGTCATGGGCGCGAACCGGCTCGACGTCGCGCGCGGACTCGGGTTCGTGCACGCGCAGGAGCGCTTCTTCGAGATGGACCTCACGCGCCGTTCGGCGGCCGGCGAGCTGTCGGAGCTGTTCGGCCCGCTGGCGCTGGAGCGCGACAGGACGCGCCGCCTGCACCGCCTGCGCGCGATGCTGACTGCACGCTACGCCGCGCTGGATCCGGACGAGCGCGCGCTGCTGCAGGCCTACGCCGACGGCGTCAACGCGGGACTGTCGCAGCTGCCGGCCAGGCCGTGGCAGTACCTGATGCTGCGCGCGCAGCCGCGGCCGTGGCAGCCGGTGGATTCGCTGCTGGTCGTCGGCGAGATGTTCTGGATGCTCCAGGGCAACAGTGTCGACGACGGGCTGGAGCGCGCGCAGCTGCGCGAGTGCGTCGGCGACGACCTGTTCGACTGGCTGGAGCCGCGCGGCGGCGCATGGGACGCGGCGCTCGACGGATCGGTGCTGCGGCCCGGCGCCATGCCGGGCCCTGGCCGGCTCGACCTGCGCGCGCTGGCGCCTGCGGTGCCGGCCTCCGGCGCATCGGCGGCGGTCGCGCAGGCCGACGCGGCGTCACTCCTCGACGACGCTGCGCGGCCGGATCGCCACGAACCGCTGGTCGGCAGCAACAACTGGGCCGTCTCCGGCGTGCGCAGCGCCACGGGGGACGCGATGCTCGCCAACGACATGCACCTGGGCCTGGGCGTGCCGTCGATCTGGTTCCGCGCGCAGTTCGAGATCGGCGCCGGCGCCCTCCGCGCCGAGGGCGTCACCTTGCCCGGCGTGCCGGCCATGGTCGTGGGCTCGAACGGGCACGTCGCCTGGGGCTTCACGAACTCGTACGGGCAGTGGTTCGACTGGATCAAGCTGCCGGCGCAGCCCGACGCGTCGAAGGTTTCGTACCTGACCGAGGTCATCCATGTCAAGGGCGGCGACGACGTGAAGCTCGACGTCCCGCAGTTCGCGGGACTGCCGGTCGTCGAGAAGAGCGGGGCGCAGTCGTACGCGCTGCAGTGGGCGGCCGACACGCCGGCGGCCTACGACCTCGGGCTGGATCGCTTGCTGACCGCGCGCGACGTCGACGCCGCGCTGGCCATCGTCGCGCACGCGGGCATCCCGCACCAGAACACGCTGGTCGCCGACGCGCACGGCGACATCGGGTGGACGATCGCGGGCCGGCGGATCTTCTTCGGCGCGTCGCCCGCCGCGGACGGCTTCGGGCGCTTCGGCTCGCCCGTCGCGGCCGGCGCGGTCGCCGCGCCGGGGATGCTATCGCCTTTCATCGAGCGACCTGTCGACGGGCTGCTCTGGACGGCCAACGCGAGGTCGTTCGACCCGCGATCCGCGGACGCGTCGCCGCCGGGCGCCGCTTCTTCCGAGCCCGCGGGTGTCCGCGTCGCGCTGTCGCAGGCCATCGGCGACGGCGGCTACGACCTCGGCGCCCGCGCGCGGCAGATCCGCGACCGCCTGCGCGCCGCGCCGACGTTCGACGAGGCGTCGCTGGCCGCGATCCAGTTCGACGACGAGGCGCTGTTCCTGCGCCCCTGGGCCGGCCGCATCGCCGGCGCCGTCAGCGGCCCCACCGCACGGCCCGAGGTGACGAAGCTGCTGAAGGACTGGAACGGCCGCGCGGATGCCGACCAGGCCGGCTACCGGCTCGTGCGCGAGGCGCGGGTTCGCGTGATGGACGCGTTGTGGTCGGCATGGACGCGCCCGCTGCTGGCCGCGCCGGGCTGTGCGCGGCGCGACTACAAGTGGCACGCGCGCTTCGAGTACGCGGTCGAGGAGGCGCTGGACAAGCAGCCCGCCCACCTGCTGCCGCGCGGCTTCGCGAGCTGGGACGCGTTCCTGCTGGCGCAGGTCGACGCCACGGTGGCGGACATGACGCGCAACGGCGCGCGTCCGCTCGCGCAGGCGACCTGGGGCGAGGCGAACGCGAGCCGCATCGGCCACCCGCTGGCGCGCGCGCTGCCCGTGCTGTCGCACTGGCTGGACATGCCGTCGCTGCCGCAGTCGGGCGACGGCAACATGCCGCGCGTGGCGGGGCCGGGCTTCGGCCAGTCCGAGCGCCTGGTGGTCGCGCCGGGCCACGAGGAGCGCGCCACCCTGAGCATGCCCGGCGGCCAGAGCGGCCATCCGATGTCGCCCTACTACGGCGCGGGGCACGGCGACTGGGTCGCGGGGCGGCCGACGCCGCTGCTGGCGGGGCCCGCGCAGCACGTCCTGGATCTGGTGCCCTGAGGCGTCGCGAATGAACCCAATCCGGCGCGTCTGGGCGCACCGGATTCACGCTCCGCCTCCGGGCACCAGATCCGGCACGAGCTTGCGAGTCGCTGCCGCGGCGCTAAAGACGGGCGCTGCGCGGCCGATACCCGGTGTTGTATCCAGACTCGCCGTGGGAGGCCCGCCAATGGACAACAAATCGAACTCGAGCCAGGCGTTGATCGCCGACCGGGTGATGGCCGCGGCCCTGGCGCTCGGGGCGCTGGCGTCGATCGCGATCGCCGGAGAATTCGGCGACATGGGCATCGCGCTCGCGGGGTCCGCCGCGATCGGCGCGGTCGGCTTCGGCGTCTGGCTGCTCAGCCCGGGCTCGCTGCTGTCGCGCCTGAGCTTCGCCTTCGCGCTGACGGCCATGGTCGCCTTGCACATCGACCTGGGGCGCGGCACCATCGAGTTCCACTTCGGCGTGTTCGTCGTGCTGGGCCTGCTGCTGGTGTACTCGGACTGGCGCCCGATCCTGCTGGCCGCCGGCCTCGTCGCCGTCGAGCACCTCGTCACGGATCGCCTGCAGGCCGCCGGCGTCGGCGTCTACTGCACGACCAGCCCGTCGGTGCTGAAGGTGGTGATGCACGCGGTGTACGTCGTCCTGCAGACGGCGGCCGAGATCTACATGACCGTCTGGATCAACCGGGCGGCGCGGCAGGGCGCGGCGTCGGCCGACGCGCTCGCCGAGACGCTGGCCCGCCTGCGGGCGGCGCTGGCCACGACGCAGGAAAGCGCGGCGCGGATCGAGTCGGCGTCCAACGAGATCGCCGGCGGCAACGCCGACCTGAGCCAGCGCACCGAGCAGTCGGCGGGCCAGCTGCGGCGCGCGGCGAGCTCGATGGAGCAGCTCAGCGCCACCGTCAACGGCAGCGCGGAGTCGGCCGCGGGCGCCAATCGCCTCGCGGCGTCGGCCTCGAAGGTGGCCGAGCGCGGCGGCGAGGTGGTGCGCGAGGTCGTCTCGAAGATGGAGGACATCACGGCCTCCAGCCGCCGGATCGCGGACATCATCGGCGTCATCGACGGCATCGCGTTCCAGACCAACATCCTGGCGCTCAACGCCGCGGTCGAGGCCGCGCGGGCCGGCGAGCAGGGGCGCGGCTTCGCCGTCGTCGCGGCCGAGGTGCGCTCGCTGGCGCAGCGCAGCGCGACCGCCGCGCGCGAGATCAAGGACCTGATCACGGCCAGCGTCGAGAACGTGGACGCCGGCTCGCGCCTGGTCGACGAAGCAGGGCTGACCATGCACGAGATCGTGACCGGCATCCGCAGCGTGGCCGGCATCATCGACGAGATCGCGCGCTCGGCGACCGAGCAGAAGGCGGGCATCGTGGCCATCCACGACACGGTGGCGGACCTCGACCAGGTGACGCGGCAGAACGCCGCGCTGGTCGGCCAGAGCGCAGCCGCCGCGCAGAGCCTGCGCGTCCAGGCCGGGCGCCTGACCGAGGTCGTCTCGTCGTTCGGGCTCGAGCGCTGACGCTCAGGGCGCGGGCGCCAGCTCCCACACCAGCACCTGGAAGGGCGCGAGCGCGACGGCGGCCGGTTGCCCCGCGACGAGCGCGCGCGGCGCGGCCGCCTTGTCGTACGCCGGCGTCGCCGTCCAGGCGCGTCCGGCCTCGGGCGGCAGCTCCAGCGCCGCGCCGACGTCGAGCGCGAAGTCCTGCGGCTTGTCGGACGGATTGCGCAGCGTGACGATCGCGTGCCCCGGCCGCCACGCGGCCCAGCCGTAGACCTGCCCCCGCGCCGGATCGCCGCCGATCCAGTGGCTGTCGCGCAGCGTGGCCGCGTTCGCGCGCGCCCATTTCGCGGCGGCGGCGAGGTCGTCCCAGTTGTGCTCGGTCAGCAGGTCGGGCGAGACGTACATCTCCTGCAGGCCGGTGCCGCTGGCGAAGTACGAGCGCACCTCGGAGGCGAAGTCGCCGTACGGGTCGGCATCGAGGCCACGCGCCTGGCGGGCGTAGACGATGCCGTGCAGCATCAGCGAGTTCAGCGGGTACAGCGGCCCGAGGCGGACGATACCGCCATAGGTATCGGCGTCGCGATAGGTGATCCAGCGCTGGCGGTTGCTGCCGACGCCCGCGAACTCGTGGTCCTCGCCGCCGCGCCAGATCGAGTCGGCGGTGCGCAGCCAGAACGGCGACGGCCAGGTGCCGGTGGTGAGATTGACGAACAGGTCGGGCTTGACGGCGCGCAGGTCGCCGATGAGCGCGATCGCGGCGGCGAAGTCGCTGTCGAACGCGCTGCCCGGCGTGACCTTGTCGGGGCTGCCGGTGCCGTCCAGCTTGAACTGGTTGATGCCGTAGTCCTTGAGCAGGCGCAGCGTCGCGTCGTGGAACAGCGCGTAGTACTTCGGGCCGGACAGCGCCAGGCCCTGGTCGTCCACCTCCAGGCCGGCGGCCTTCGCGGTCTTCAGGCGCTCGTCGCGCGGCGGGCCGTAGCCGCCCCAGGGCGACAGCCACACGCCGGGCTCGGCGCCGACGCGTTCGGCGGCCGCGCGCACCGGCGCGAAGCCGTGCGGGAAGTGCTCGTTGAACTGCCACAGGTGCCGGTGGTCGTCCCAGCCGTCGTCGAACAGGAACGAGTCCATCGTCACGCCGCGGTCGTGCACCAGCTTGCGGCCGTACTTGTCGATGACGTCCACGGCCTCCTGCTCGGTGTAGGGCGTGAAGTAGCCGATGTCGTACCAGGAGTTGTAGTGCAGGAAGGTGCGGAACGGCGTGGCGCGCTCGCTTTCGAGGTAGGCCATGAAGCCGCGCCGCAGCTGGCCCGCGGGCGCGGCGCCGAGGACGGCGGAGTAGTCGGCCGGCACGTGCGCGCGCAGCGGCAGCACGCGACGCACGAACTGCAGCGCGTGCGTGCCGGCTATGCGGGTCTCGGCCATCGGGTGCTCGAAGCCGAAGAAGCGGTCGTCGGCGACGACCACAGAGCCCGTCGTCGTGCCGGCTGTCCAGGCCTTGTCGAGCTCGAGCTCCAGCAGCGCGACCTGCGCGAGGTCGACGTCGGCGTCCGACTCCAGGCGCAGCTCCTCGCGCACGTAGTCGGCGCCGTCGCGCAGCGTGGCGCGCCAGGTCGCGCGCAGGCCGGTGGCGGCATCGCGCAGGCGGGCGGACACCACGACGCCGCGCCGGCGCTCCGCCGCGCGCGCGGCGCCCGCCTGCGCGGCGATGGTGCCGCAGGTCGGCGCGCCCTCGAGGCGGAACCGGCTGGCGGGGATGCGCTGTTTGTCGCGCCGCGTCACCGAGAACAGCTCGCCCGCGAGCGCGTGCGACGCGCGCGTGAAGCCGTTGTCGAACGCCGCGGGCGCCAGCACGCCGTCGCGCGCCGTGAACTCCAGCCGCAGCGCCCGGTTGCTCAGCGCGATCTCCTCGCCGTCGACGCGGCAGCGCGCCTCGCCCGGGTCGGCCGGCAGCCAGGGCGCGGGCAGGGCGGGCGCGGCCGCGTGCGAGGGCGCGGCCAGCAAGGGCAGCAGGGCGGTCAGCGCGAGGCGGCGAAGGGACACGGCGGCTCCTGGGATCGTTGCCGTCGATTGTCGCCAGGGCACGCCGTGCGGTGCGAGCGTTCGGCGCACCGGATTCCGAACAAAAAAAGGCCGCTCGGGGGAGCGGCCTCTTCGTTCGAGCGTCGCGGCGGCGACGCGCGCGGATCGTTCAGCGCTCGCCGATCGGCTTGACCGTGCGCGGCGCGGCGCCGGAGTACAGCTGGCGCGGGCGGCCGATCTTGTACTCGGGGTCGGCGATCATCTCGTTGAGCTGGGCGATCCAGCCCACCGTGCGGGCCAGCGCGAAGATGGCCGTGAACAGGCTGACCGGGATGCCGATCGCGCGCTGCACGATGCCCGAGTAGAAGTCGACGTTCGGGTAGAGCTTGCGGGCGACGAAGTAGTCGTCTTCCAGCGCGATCTTCTCGAGCGACATCGCGAGCTTGAACAGCGGGTCGTTGTGCAGGCCCAGCTCGTTGAGCACCTCGTGGCAGGTCTCGCGCATCAGCTTGGCGCGCGGGTCGTAGTTCTTGTACACGCGGTGGCCGAAGCCCATCAGCTTGACGCTGGAGTTCTTGTCCTTGACCTGCGAGATGAACTCGCCGATCTTCTCGACGCCGCCGCGGCGCTGGATGTCTTCCAGCATGTTGAGCGCGGCCTCGTTGGCGCCGCCGTGGGCCGGGCCCCACAGGCAGGCGACGCCGGCGGCGATCGCGGCGAACGGGTTGGTGCCCGACGAGCCGCACAGGCGCACGGTCGAGGTCGACGCGTTCTGCTCGTGGTCGGCGTGCAGGATGAAGATGCGGTCGAGCGCGCGCTCGATCACCGGGCTGACCTTGTACTCCTCGCACGGCGTCGCGAACATCATCCTCATGAAGTTCCCAGCGTAGCTGAGATCGTTCTTCGGGTAGATGAACGGCTGGCCGACCGAGTACTTGTACGCCAGCGAGACCAGCGTCGGCATCTTGGCGATCAGGCGGATCGCGGCGATCTCGCGGTGCTCGGCGTTGTTGATGTCGGTGGAGTCGTGATAGAAGGCCGACAGCGCGCCGACCAGGCCCGTCATGACGGCCATCGGGTGCGCGTCGCGGCGGAAGCCGCGCAGGAAGAAGTGCATCTGCTCGTTGACCATCGTGTGATGGGTCACGCGGCTCACGAACGAGGCCTTCTGCTCGACGTTGGGCAGCTCCCCGTACAGCAGCAGGTGGCAGGTCTCGAGGAAGTCGCAGTTCACCGCGAGCTGCTCGATCGGGTAGCCGCGGTACAGCAGCTCGCCCTTGTCGCCGTCGATATAGGTGATAGCCGAGTTGCACGAGGCGGTCGACAGGAAGCCGGGGTCGTAGGTGAACTTGCCGGTCTGGCCGTAGAGCTTGCGGATGTCGATCACTTCGGGCCCGATGGTGCCCTTGTAGATCGGCAACTCCATGCTGGGGCTGCCATCGGAGAACGACAGGGTCGCTTTGACGTCGGACGGGGTCATTGGGGGGTCCCTTTCTTGAGAGCGGGGCGACGCATCAGCGCCAGTACTTCGTTGACTTCTGGGGTGGCGAGCGCGCCGTCGGGTTCGCGGCGCGCCAGCAGGAGGTCGAGCAGGTCGTTGTCGGACAGGTCCATCAGCAGCTGCAGGCCCGCCACGTGGCGGGTCGTGAGCGCGCTGCCCTGCTCCTGGAAGAACCGCTCGATGAACAGGTCGTTCTCGAGCAGTCCGCGCTTGCACCGCCACTTGAGGCGGTTGAGCTCGGTCGGGTCGATCGCGGTGTCCATTGTGCGGAGGCTGGCCTGCTTTTATTAGAGGAAACGGTCTGCTGCTAGACGGCGCGGCGCAGCATCAGTTCCTTGATCTTGCCGATCGCCTTCGTCGGGTTCAGGCCCTTCGGGCAGACGTCGACGCAGTTCATGATCGTGTGGCAGCGGAACAGGCGGTACGGATCCTCGAGGTTGTCCAGGCGATCGCCGGTGGCCTGGTCGCGGCTGTCGGCGATGAAGCGGTAGGCCTGCAGCAGGCCGGCCGGGCCGACGAACTTGTCGGGGTTCCACCAGAAGCTGGGGCACGAGGTCGAGCACGACGCGCACAGGATGCACTCGTACAGGCCGTTGAGCTCGTCGCGCTCCTCGGGCGACTGCAGGCGCTCCTTCTCGGGCGGCGGCGTGTCGTTGATCAGGTACGGCTTGATCGAGTGGTACTGCGTGAAGAACTGCGTCATGTCGACGAACAGGTCGCGCACGACGGGCAGGCCCGGCAGCGGCTTGAGCACGATCGTCTGCGGCAGCGAGCGCATGTTGGTCAGGCACGCGAGGCCGTTCTTGCCGTTGATGTTCATCGCGTCCGAACCGCACACGCCTTCGCGGCAGGAGCGGCGGAACGAGATCGACGGATCGATCGCCTTTAGCTTGAGCAGCGCGTCCAGCAGCATGCGTTCATGGCCGTCGAGCGTGATCTCGATGGTCTGCATGTACGGCTTGTCGTCCTTGTCGGGGTCGTAGCGGTAGATCTGGAAGGTGCGGGTGTCGGACATCGTTGCCAACTTTCTTCGTGTCTGGTGGATGCGGTGACGAGCGGCTTAGAACGTACGGGCCTTGGGCGGCACGCTCTCGACCGTCAGCGGCTTCATGTTCACGGGCTTGTAGTCGAGGCGGTTGCCTTCCGTGAACCACAGCGTGTGCTTCAGCCAGTTCTCGTCGTCGCGGTGCGGGTGGTCGTCGTGCGCGTGGGCGCCGCGGCTTTCCGGGCGCGCCGCGGCCGACACGATCGTCGCCTGCGCGGCCTCGATCAGGTTCTCGACCTCCAGCGCCTCGATGCGCGCCGTGTTGAACACCTTGGAGTGGTCCTTCAGGCCGACGTTCTTCACGCGCTCGCGCAGCTCGGCGATCTTGCGGACGCCCTCGTCCATCGACGCCTGCGTGCGGAACACGCCGGCGTGGGCCTGCATCGTCGAGCGGATGTCGTTGGCCACGGTCTGCGCGTACTCGCCGTCGCTGGCCTTCTCCAGGCGCGCCAGGCGGGCCTGCGTGCGGTCGGCGGCGTCGGCCGGCAGCGGCTTGTGCGCGCGCTTGGCGAGGTCGGACGCGATGATGTGGTTGCCGGCCGCGCGGCCGAACACCAGCAGGTCCAGCAGCGAGTTGGTGCCCAGGCGGTTGGCGCCGTGCACGCTGACGCAGGAGCACTCGCCCACCGCGTACAGGCCGTTGACCACCTGGTTGGGGATGCCGCCGCCCGGGGCCACGACCTGGCCGTGGATGTTGGTCGGGATGCCGCCCATCTGGTAGTGGATCGTCGGCACCACGGGGATCGGCTCCTTCGTGATGTCGACGTTGGCGAAGTTGTGGCCGATCTCGAACACCGAGGGCAGGCGCTTCATGATCGTCTCGACGCCCAGGTGGGTCATGTCGAGGACCACGTAGTCCTTGTTGGGGCCGCAGCCGCGGCCTTCCTTGATCTCCTGGTCCATCGAGCGCGAGACGAAGTCGCGCGGCGCCAGGTCCTTCAGCGTCGGGGCGTAGCGCTCCATGAAGCGCTCGCCGTTGGAATTGCGCAGGATCGCGCCCTCGCCGCGGCAGCCTTCGGTCAGCAGCACGCCGGCGCCGGCGACGCCGGTCGGGTGGAATTGCCAGAACTCCATGTCCTGCAGCGGCAGGCCCGCGCGCGCGGCCAGGCCCAGGCCGTCGCCGGTGTTGATGAAGGCATTGGTCGAGGCCTGGTAGATGCGGCCCGCGCCGCCGGTGGCCAGCAGCACGATCTTGCCTTCGAGGATGTGCAGGTCGCCCGTCTCCATCTCGATGGCGGTGACGCCGACGACGTCGCCCTCGGCGTCGCGGATCAGGTCCTGCGCCATCCATTCGACGAAGAACTGCGTGCGCGCCTTCACGTTCTGCTGGTACAGCGTGTGCAGCATCGCGTGGCCGGTGCGGTCGGCCGCGGCGCAGGCGCGCTGCACCGGCTTCTCGCCGTAGTTGGCGGTGTGGCCGCCGAACGGGCGCTGGTAGATCGTGCCGTCGGCGTTGCGGTCGAACGGCATGCCGAAGTGCTCGAGCTCGTAGACGACGTTCGGCGCCTCTCGGCACATGAACTCGATCGCGTCCTGGTCGCCGAGCCAGTCGGAGCCCTTGATCGTGTCGTAGAAGTGGTAGTGCCAGGTGTCCTCGCTCATGTTGCCGAGGGAGGCGCCGATGCCGCCCTGCGCCGCGACGGTGTGCGAGCGGGTCGGGAACACCTTGGACAGCACGGCGACGCTGAGGCCGGCGCGCGCGAGCTGTAGCGAGGCACGCATGCCCGAGCCGCCGGCGCCGACGATGACGACGTCGAACTTGCGCTTGCTGATGTTAGAGGCGACGGACATTCTCAGATTCTCCAGAGCACTTGCAGGGCCCAGCCGGCGCAGCCGACGAGCCAGACGATGGCGGCCACCTGCAGCACGAGGCGCGTGGCCAGCTGGTGGACGTAGTCCATCAGCACGTCGCGCACGCCGACCCAGGCGTGCCACAGGATGGCGGCGATGGTGACGAAGGTGAGCACCTTCATCCACTGGTGCGCGAAGATCGCGCCCCACTTCAGGTAGCTCATCTCGCCGGGCGTCAGGCACTGGACGACCAGGACGACGGTGAACAGGGCCATGATGACGGCGGTGGCGCGCTGCACCAGCCAGTCGCGCAGGCCGTAGTGGGCGCCGACGACGACGCGCTTGGAACCGTAATTGACGGACATGTTGGTCGGGCCCCGATCAGTAGCCGATGAACAGCTTGTAGGCGAACACGAGCGTGAGCACGCCCGCCACGCCCATCGCCACGAGCGCGGACACGCGGCCGAACTCCTTGTCGACGCGGTGCGTGAAGTCCATGTAGAGGTGGCGCACGCCGGCGCAGAAGTGCTGCAGGAAGCCCCAGATCAGCGCCAGCGCCGCGAGCTTGACGACGAACGCCGGCACGAAGCCGATGCCGCCCACGAAGGCGTTCTTGAACTGGTCGAACGAGATCTCGTCGGTGACGCTGGTGTCGAACATCCAGATCACGAAGGGCATCAGGATGATCAGGACGAGGCCGCTGACGCGGTGCAGGATGGACACCCAGCCCGCCGGCGGCAGCCGGTACTGGGTCGCGTCGATCAGGCGCATCTGCCCGGGTCGTTTCTTGATCGCCTTCGCGTCAGCCATGATGGATCCTTGTCGTTGTCGTCTGGGCGGCGCCGACGGCGCGCCACCTGGGGGCGGCCGCCGTCGCCGGAAGGCGCCGGGGCCCGGTAAAACCCGCGAATTTTATGGCAATGCAACATGCGTTGCCCAAGTCGGGATTGGATCGCGCCGAACGTCGCTTTTCCACCGAAACGCGGGTGCGCATCGCGTGAAAGGGACGTGCGGTCGGCGCTGTCATTTTCAGTTCAGGGCGTTGCGGTAATAGTGGCGGTCGGTGCGGTAGAGGCCGCGCCGCAGCTCGACGGGCTTGTCGCCGTACGTGTACGACAGCCGCTCCACCGACAGCAGCGGCGTGCCCTCGGCCACCGCCAGCACCTCGGCCGTCGGCGCATCTGCCGCGACGGCGCGGATCTTCTCCTCGGCGCGGATCATGCGCACGCCGAACTCCGCCTCGAACATCTCGTACATCGGGCCGACGTAGTCGCGCAGCCGCTCCGCCGTCAGGCCCTTGAACGGGCCGGCGGGCAGCCAGATCTCGTCCAGCACGACGGGGACGTCGTCCTGCAGCAGCGTGCGCCGCACGAGGATCGCGCCCTCGGCGCCCTTGAGCTCGAGCGCGCGCGCGATCGGCGCCGGTGGGCGCATGCGCTTGCAGTCGATGAAGTGGCGCGCCATGCCTCTGGGCTTGGCGTCGTCGGGCGCCAGGCGCAGGAAGCGGTACTGGATCTGCTCTTCGGCGTGCGTGGCCACGAAGGTGCCCTTGCCCTGGCGGCGCACGACCAGGTTCTCGGTGGCGAGCTCGTCGATCGCCTTTCGCACCGTGCCCTGGCTGACGCGGTAGCGCGCGGCCAGGTCCGTCTCGGCCGGGATCGCCTCGCCGGGCTTCCACTCGCCTTCCTGCAGGCTGCGCGTGATCAGCAGCTTGATCTGCTGGTACAGCGGGCTGAAGGCGGGGCCGGACGGATCCGAGGACATGGGGCGAGGCGGCGGGAGGGCGGTCGCGGGCGCGAGCGGGCAGGCCAGATGCGGACGCACGGCCGCCGCGATTGCAGCACAGCCGGCAGGGGCCGTCCACCTTGTCCGGAGCATCCGACTTCCCTTGTCTTGTATAAGACATAAGATGATTGACCCTGTGCGGGTTTTTCCCCGGGATCGCAGTAAACTGCCGCTTGCAGCCAGGGGCCCGGCCGCATGCCGGAAGCGCCCGCGCGAGTTCCCGGAGCGGTGACGCCGTCACCGTTCCACCACTGTCCTTCCTCTCGTCTCGGAGACCTTTCCATGAGCAAGACCCCCGTTCGCGTCGCCGTCACCGGCGCCGCAGGCCAGATCGGCTACGCCCTCCTGTTCCGCATCGCCTCGGGCGAGATGCTGGGCAAGGACCAGCCGGTGATCCTGCAACTGCTGGAGATCCCCGACGAGAAGGCCCAGAAGGCGCTCAAGGGCGTCATCATGGAACTCGACGACTGCGCCTTCCCGCTGCTGGTCGGCGTCGAGGCCCACTCCGACCCGATGACCGCGTTCAAGGACACGGACTACGCCCTGCTCGTCGGCGCCCGCCCGCGCGGCCCCGGCATGGAGCGCGCCGACCTGCTGGCCGCCAACGCCCAGATCTTCACGGCGCAGGGCAAGGCGCTGGACAAGGTCGCCTCGCGCAACGTCAAGGTGCTGGTCGTCGGCAACCCCGCCAACACCAACGCCTACATCGCGATGAAGAGCGCCCCCAGCCTGCCGCGCGAGAACTTCACCGCCATGCTGCGCCTGGACCACAACCGCGCCCTGACGCAGATCGCGCAGAAGACCGGCACCCAGGTCAAGGACATCGAGAAGCTGACCGTGTGGGGCAACCACTCGCCCACCATGTACGCCGACTACCGCTTCGCCACCGTCAACGGCAAGAGCGTCAAGGACCTGATCAACGACCAGGAGTGGAACGCCAACGTGTTCCTGCCGACGGTCGGCAAGCGCGGCGCCGCCATCATCGAGGCGCGCGGCCTGTCGTCGGCCGCCTCGGCCGCCAACGCCGCCATCGACCACATGCGCGACTGGGCGCTGGGCACCAACGGCAAGTGGGTGACGATGGGCATCCCGTCGAACGGCGACTACGGCATCCCCAAGGACGTGATGTTCGGCTTCCCGGTCACCACCGAGAACGGCAAGTACAAGATCGTCGAAGGCCTGTCGATCGACGAGTTCAGCCAGGACCGCATCAACAAGACCCTGAAGGAACTGCAGGACGAGCAAGCCGGCGTGGCTCACCTTCTGTGAAATGACGGCCCCAGTCCGCTGAGTACAGCGGACAGCCCCCGAGGGGCGTTCGGCCTTGCTCCGGAGCGGCCGAGCGCGGCGGCCGAACAGCTTGCGCCCTGCGCTTGATGTTCCGCTCCCTTCGATGGGACGTTATCCTGAACGCGCGGCCTCGTCCGCGCGTTTTTCGTTTCCGAGGAGCCTCCGGCGATGAGCACCGCCCCCCACCCGCGCGACGTCCTGTTCGACGACGGCGACCCGACCACCTCGCTGCCGGTCTGCGACCACTACTCCGGCGTCGAGGCGCGCATGCGCAAGAGCCTCGAGCTGCAGGGCGAGCTGGGCCCGGTGTTCGACGTCACGCTCGACGGCGAGGACGGCGCGAAGGCGGGCGGCGAGGTGGAGCACGCGCACCTGATCGCGGAGCTGGTGCAGTCGCCGGCCAACTGCTTCGACCGCGTCGGCGCGCGCGTCGTGCCGCGCGGGCATCCGGCGTTCGAGAAGATGCTGGAGGTGCTGCTGCGCGACGCCGGCGAGCGCCTGGCGTACCTGATGATCCCCAAGCCGCTGGACGCGGCCGACTTCGAGGCCGCGGCGCACGCGGTGGACGTCGTCGCGCGTTCGGTCGGGCTGGCGCGCGCGGTGCCGCTGCACGCGCTGGTGGAGACGCACGGCGCGCTGCGCGAGGTCGAGCAGCTCGCGGCGCATCCGCGGCTGGAATCACTGTCGTTCGGGCTGATGGACTTCGTGTCCGCGCACCGCGGCGCGATCCCGCAGTCGGCGATGACGGCCGAGGGCCAGTTCGCGCACCCGCTGGTCGTGCGCGCCAAGCTGGCGATCGCCGCGGCCTGCCACGGCCACGCGAAGACGCCGTCGCACTGCGTCGTCACCGAGTTCAAGGACACGCGCCTGCTGCAGCGCGCCGCCGAGCGCGCCTGCCGCGAGTTCGGCTACGCGCGCATGTGGAGCATCCACCCCGACCAGGTGCGCGTGATCGTCGACGCGTTCGCGCCCTCGGCTGCCGAGGTCGACCTGGCGGTGGAGGTCATCCTCGCCGCCCAGGCCGCCGACTGGGCGCCGATCCGCCTGCGCCACGGCGGCCGCGAGCACCTGCACGACCGCGCGAGCTACCGCTACTTCTGGCACGTGATCGAGCGCGCGCACCGCACGTCGGCGGGCCACGACTCGCAATTGCCGGCGCAGGCGCGGGCGCGCTGGTTCCACCCGTGACAGCCGGAACTCCGTGACGCAGTTGGCATCCGACACCCACGAAACAAGGCGTTGCACCTGAATGTGTAACACGCGGGGCTGCGTGGTCGACAATTCCGGCACCCCCAACCCGGAGACACCGCCCGATGTTCCGCACCCTGACCGCCGCCGCCGTGCTGGCCACGCTTTCCCTGTCCGCCACCGTCGCCAGCGCCACCACCACGGCCCCGGCCAAGAAGGCCGTCGCCAAGAAGTCCGCCAAGGCCGAGCCCGCCCCCGCCACCAACGACAACCTGAACCCGGCCCAGCTGTCGATCGCCGACCGCGTGATGACCGGCGTCGCCGACTGCGAGTTCAAGGAGAAGGTCGACGTCGAGAAGATCCCGGGCCACACCGGCAACTTCAAGGTCACCTACAACCACAAGTCGTACACCATGGTGCCGGAAGAGACGACGACGGGCGCCATCCGCCTCGTCGACCTCTCGGGCGCCGTCGTCTGGATCCAGATCCCGATGAAGTCGATGCTGATGAACCAGAAGGAACATCACCGTCTGGTCGACGGCTGCCAGGAAGACGAGCAGCGCATCGCGGTGCAGGCCTCGCAGCAGGCCGGCACCAACGCCGGGGCGGTGGCGCCCAACGTCGCGTCGCCGGCCGCGGTCGCCGCCGCCAACGGCCTGGCCGCCAACCAGGGCGCTACCGCCACCGCGACCACCGCGGTCGTGCCGCCCGCGCCCGTGAAGAACAGCGCCGCGACGCCGTCGACGGCCGCCTCGGGCATGTGGAAGTAATTTCCCCGGTGCCAGGTCTTGCGTCCCGCAGGACGCGAGACCCGGTACCGGCCGAATGAAAAACGCCGCCCGGCTTCGCAGCCGCGCGGCGTTCGCATTTGTGGCGCGCGCGCCGTCAGCCGTTGGTCGTCGCCCGCACTTCCTCGATGGTCGTGACGCCGGCCAGCACCTTCTCGATGCCGTCCTGGCGCAGCGTGCGCATGCCTTCGCCCATCGCGTGCGTCTGGAGCTGCTCGGCGCGCGCGCCCTGCTGGATCAGCTGGCGCAGGCCCTTGCTGACGGTCAGCAGCTCGTGCACGCCCGCACGGCCCTTGACGCCGGTGTTGCCGCACTTGTCGCAGCCCGTGCCGCGGTAGAACATGAGCCGGCCGTCGACGGCGTGGCGGCTGGTCCAGTCGGCCAGCACGGCGTCGCGCGTCGGCGCCTGCGGATGATCGCCCCACACGTGCAGGCAGTCGTCGACCAGCTCGTCGACCTGCTCGGGCGTCGCCGGCGTGGCGGTCTTGCAGCCGCTGCAGATGCGGCGCACCAGGCGCTGGGCCAGCACCGCGAGCAGCGCGTCGGCGAAGTTGAACGGATCCATGCCCATGTCGAGCAGGCGCGTGATGGTCTCGGGCGCGCTGTTGGTGTGCAGCGTCGACAGCACCAGGTGGCCCGTCAGCGACGACTCGACCGCGATCTGCGCCGTCTCGTTGTCGCGGATCTCGCCCACCATGATCACGTCCGGATCGGCGCGCAGGAACGCGCGCAGCGCCTTGGCGAAGGTCCAGTCGATCTTCGGGTTGACCTGCACCTGGCGCAGGCCGGCCTGCGTGATCTCGACCGGATCCTCGGCCGTCCAGATCTTGCGCTCGGGCGTGTTGATGAACTTCAGCGCCGAGTGCAGCGTGGTCGTCTTGCCGGAGCCCGTCGGGCCCACGCACAGCACCATGCCGTAGGGGCGCTCGACGGCGCGCTTCAGGTGCGTCAGGTTGTGCGGCGACAGGCCCAGCGAATCGAGCGGCAGCGGCTTGGCCGAGGCCAGGATGCGCAGCACCGCGTCCTCCAGGCCGTTGGTCGTGGGGATCGTCGCGACGCGCAGCTCGATCGGGCACTGCGGCACGAAGCGCGCGAAGTTGATCTTGCCGTCCTGCGGGCGGCGACGCTCGGAGATGTCGAGGTCGCACATGATCTTCAGGCGCGCGACCAGCGCCGAGCGGTAGGTGTGCGGCAGCTCGAGGTAGGGCCGCAGCAGGCCGTCGACGCGGAAGCGCACGCGCACCTTCTCGCGGCCGGGGCGCGTCTCGATGTGGATGTCGGACACGCCCTGCGTGTGCGCCTCGACGATCATCGAGTTGATCAGCCGCACCAGCGAGCTGTCGGACTGCTCGACCGCGCCCTCGCTGTCGTCGATCGGCAGGCCGGCGGTCGCGTCGGACGGCAGCTCCAGCGCGGCCAGCAGCGTGTCGGTGCCCAGGTTCTCCGTCGCCGGCATGTTGAATTCCAGCGTCATCTCGTCGAGGCCGCCGCGCGAGTACAGCGTCGGGATCATGTCCGCGAGATTGCTGGCCGCGGGCAGCACCGGCACGACCTTGGACTGCGTCAGGAACTCGGCCTCGTCGATGCGGTCGCGGCGCGACGGATCCTCGGTGGCGACGACCACCTTGCCGTTCATCAGGCCCAGCGGCAGCATCTCCAGCCGCAGCGCGGCGGCCACCGGCAGCTTGCGCAGCGCCTCGACGTCGATCGGGAACGCCTGCACGTCGACCTGCGGATAGCCCATCTTGCGCGCCAGCGCGTTCTGCAGGTTGGCCCGCGTGATCAGGCCCTGCGTGACCAGCAGCTCGCCCAGCGGCACCTTGCGGTCCTTGCCCTGGCTGGCGAGCGCCTCGGCGAGCTGCGTCTCGCTGATGTAGCCGAGCGCGATCAGCGCCTCGCCGATGCGCACCATGGGCATGCGGCTCTGCGCGTCGATCGCGGCGTGCAGCTGCGCGGGCGTGGTCACGAGATCGCTGCGCAGCACGTCGCCGGGGCGGGGCGCCGACGCGGGAGCTGCCGCCGACGGCGCGCCGGCCTGCGGGGGCTCGGGCAGGTCCAGCAGCGGCATCGAGGCCGTGCTCTCGAACTCCGGCGGCTCCGCCACGGGCGACGGCGAGTCGTCGGGCAGGCGCGAGCGCTTGAGCTCGAGCGCCTCGCGCAGCTCGTTACGCGAGATCACGCCGTGGTTGACCAGCAGCTCGCCCAGCGGCAGGTTGCGGTTGCGGGCCTGGCTGCGCAACGCGTGCGCCAGATCCTCCGGCGACAGCACCTTCAGCGAGATCAGCGCCTCGCCCAGCCGCAGCATCGGCGTGCGCGACTGCAGCTCCAGCGCCACCTGCAGCTGCGCCGTCGTGATCAGCCTGACGTCGACCAGGATCTCGCCCAGCTTCAGGTTGCGCAGGCGCTGCTGCTCGGCGAGCGCCTCCTGCAGTTGCTGGGGTGACAGCGTGTGCTTGCTGACGAGCACGTCGCCCAGGCGCGGCCCGAAGTCGACGCGGCGGTAGGCGCTGCGCGGGTAGAAGTGGCGCTGCACCAGGCCGGCGTCGCCGACCGGCGGGAACAGGAACAGGCCCGGCTCGTCCTCGACGTGGCTGATCGTGCGCCCCGTGTGCGACTGGCCGTTGGCGAGCCGGACCTGGAACTCGGTGTCCCCCGGCGGACGCTCGGCCCAGCCCGGCGCGGCGTTGACGCCGTTGGTCGACGGCATCACGGGCTCGGTCAGCGTCAGGCGCTGGAACTGGCCGAAGCGCAGCTGCATCGGCGAGCGCGCCGGCGGCACGAAGACGGTGGCCAGGCCGGTGGACGCGTCGAAGTGCGCCAGCCGCGCGTTGAAGCTCTTGTCGTTGAGCCCCAGGATCGCGCACGGCTCGCTGCTGCCCAGCGGCCACGCGGTGCCCGCGTTGGCGGCGGGCGGCATGGCCCATTGCGACGGCTCGGCCGCGACGCGATCCGCGGCGCGGAGCTCCGGCGTGGCGTTCAGGGGAGGCTGCGAGAGATCGGACATCGGCTTCATGCGCGCGAACGCACCCGTTTCCCAGGGAAGGTCTGGGGGCCAGGCTATCCTAGAGAGGAGGGTCGTCCCCGAAGCCGGGAATAGCGGGCCGATCGCGCCGCAGTTCGGCCCGGGACGCGCGTTCAGGCGGCGTCGTCGCGCTCGTCGCGCTCGACGTACTGCTGCCACTGCGCCATCGCGCGGTTCATCAGCCGGACCTGGCCGGTGAAGCGCGTGCACATCACGCAGATGCCCAGGTGGAAGCGCACGGCGATGCGCTCGACGAGCGTGAGGCGCCGGTTCTCGCGCTCGAGCACGAGGCGGGTGACTTCGCGGCAGTTGCGGTGGAACAGGCTCATCGGGGCGTCTTCGCGGGCAGGGTCGCGGGATGGCCGTCGAACCAGCCGGCCTGCAGGCATTCGCGCAGGCGCAGCCGGGCACGATGCAGCAGCACCCACAGGTTGGTCGTGGTGATCGCGAGTTCCTTACACACCTCGTCCGACGACAGCTCCAGCCACTCGCGCATCATGAAGACGCGGGCCTGCGTCGGGGGCAGGTGGTCGAGGCAGGCCTGCATGACGTCGAAGAACTGGCGCTGGCGCAGCACGTCGTCGGGGTTGCCCCAGTCGGCCGGCATCTCGCGCCAGTGGCCGTCGGGCGCGAACAGCAGGTCGTCGAGATCCTCGTTGTCGTCGGTGGTCAGCATCGTCGCCTCGCGCCTGTGGCGGCGCAGCTGGTCGATCACCTTGTGCTTGAGGATGCCCACCAGCCAGGTCTTGAGCTGCGACAGGCCGGCGAAGGACTGCGGCTTCTCGAGCGCGGCCAGCACGGTCTCGGACACCGCGTCCTCGGCCCAGGCCTCGTTGCGCAGCTGGGTGCGCGCGAAGCGCAGCAACTGCGGCTGCAGGCTCTCGAGCTGACAGGAGAAGTCGTTGGACATGGGGATGGGGCAGGCACGCCGGATCGCGGCGCTGCGGGAGTATCGCCGACCCGGCTGTCGCGCCTGCTTCAGCCTGCGCGTGCGCCGCCGCCGGCGATGGCCGTCAGCCGCCGCGGCGACCAGCCGCCCCGTTCGCGCTCCAGCCAGGCGACCAGCTCGTCGGCGGGCAGGGCGCGCGTGAACAGGAAGCCCTGCGCGATCGTGCAGCCGGCGCGCACCAGCAGCTCGCGCTGTCCGGGCGTCTCCACGCCCTCGGCCACCACCTGCAGGCCCAGCGCCTGGCCGATGCCGATCACTGCGCCGGCCAGCGCGCGGTCGCTGGCCTCGCGCTCGAGGTCGCACACGAAGCTCTTGTCCAGCTTGAGCTCGCTGACCGGCAGGCGCTTGAGGTAGCCCAGGCTGGAGTAGCCGGTGCCGAAGTCGTCCACCGACAGCCGCACCCCCATCTCGTGCAGCGTGCGCAGGTCGACGCGGGTGCGCTCGTCGTCGCCCAGCATCACGCGCTCGGTGACCTCCAGCATCAGCGCGCCGGGCTTCAGGCCGTGCAGCAGCAGCAGGCGCCTGACGTGCGCGGGCACGTCGTCGGAATGGAAGCGCAACGGCGAGACGTTGACCGCGATGCCGGGCACCGGCACGTCGGCACGCTGCCAGGCGGCGAGCTGCGCGCACGCGGTCTCCAGCACCCAGGCGTCGATGGCGCCGATCAGGCCGCATTCCTCGGCCAGCGCGATGAAGCGGTCGGGCGGGACGTCGCCCAACTGCGGATCGTGCCAGCGCGCCAGCGCCTCGACGCCCGCGCAACCGCTGCCGTCCAGGTGCATCTTGGGCTGGTAGTGCAGCGCGAGCCCGCCCGCGGCCAGCGCCTGGCGCAGCGCGCTCTCCATCTGCATGCGCTGCGCGACCACGTCGTTCATCATGCTGGTGAAGAAGCGCGACGCGCCGCGCCCGCCGCGCTTGACCTCGTACATCGCCATCTCGGCGTTCTTCACAAGCCGCTCCAGCTCGGCGCCGTCCTGCGGGAACAGCGCGATGCCGATGCTGGCCGACACCTCGATCTGCATGCCCGCGATGCGCAGCGGCGCCGCCAGCGCGCGGCGCAGCCGCTCGGCCGCCTGCATCGCCTCGACCGGGCTGCAGCGCGGCAGCAGCGCCGCGAATTCGTCGCCGCCCAGGCGCGCGACGGTGGCGCTGTCGCCGATCTCGGCCTGCAGGCGCTTGGCGGTCGCGCGCAGGACCTCGTCGCCGGCGGCGTGCCCCAGCGAATCGTTGGTGGTCTTGAAGCGGTCGATGTCGAACAGCAGCAGCGCGCCCGGCGCCTGCACGCGGCCCGCCATCTGCAGCGCCTGGCGCGCGCGGTCGCTGAACAGGCGGCGGTTGGGCAGTCCGGTGAGCGGGTCGAAGTAGGCCAGGCGCTCGATCTCCGTGCGGTTGGCCTCGTGCTGCAGCGCCACGCGGCACAGCGGCACGCAGGCCTCGACCATGCGGCGGTCGAACGGCGGCGCGGCGCCGGGCCGGTTGTAGTACAGCGCGAAGGTGGCGACGACCTCGCCGCTGCCCGCGATGACGGGCGTGGACCAGCACGCCGCCTTGTCCAGCATCGGCAGCAACGCGCGGTAGTCGGCCCACAGCGGGTCGGCGGCGATGTCGGTGACCTCCACCGCCTCGCGCCGCCACGCCGCGGTGCCGCACGAGCCCGCGCGCGGGCCGATCGGCGCGCCGTGCAGCGCGTCGACGTAGCCCGGTGGCAGGCTGGGGCCGGCGATCGGCGTGACCGTGCCGTTCTTCTCCACCACCAGCACCGAGCACGCGACGTCGGGCGCGAGCGCCTCGACGCGGCGGCACAGCAGGTCCAGCACCGAGCGCAGCGGGCGGCCGAGCGCGACCGACTCCAGCACCTCGCGCTGCAGGCCGTCGATCGCTTCGGCCTCGACGCGGTCGGCGATCGGGATCAGCAGCAGAGCGACCAGCGCGCGCCCGGCGTGGGCCACGTGTTGCGCGCGCACCTCCAGCACGCGCGGCGACGCGCCCGGCGCGGCCAGAGTGAGCCGCGGCGGCGCGCCGATGCCGTCGGCGGCCCGGACGATCTCGTCCCAGCGCGCGGCCGTCAGATCCTCGACCAGCCCGGCCAGCGGCCGCCCGGCCAGCTCGGCGGCGCCGCGGCCGACCCAGCCGGCGAAGTCGTCGTTGGCGAGCACGACGCGCGCGTCCTCGTCCAGCCAGACGGCGCCGAGGTCGATACCCCTGAATGTATCGACCAGCAACTGGGCCTCGAGGGCGGCGGTGGAGGTGGCCGGATCGCTGGACAAGCACGGGCTCCCTGGTTGGACGGCGGGTTTTCGCGAGGGCACGGACGATTGTGCGAGCCGCAGGGAGCCGCCGCAACGCCCCGTACGTGGGGACTTCTCCAAGGGTGCGCAGGATTTGGCGCCCCGGCGCGCGACGACTTGAACCAAGTCGCCGCGGCAGGGTACAAACGGAACATCCGCGGGTCCGCGCCCGCCTCCACGCGACAAGGAACATCCCCATGAACAAGCGCCTCATCGCCAGCTCGACCCTGGCCTCCGTGCTCGCCCTCGCCGCCGCCCAGGCCCAGGCCCAGGCCGCCGACAAGGCCGCCGCCAAGGAAAGGTGCTTCGGCATCGTCAAGGCCGGCCAGAACGACTGCGCCGCGGACAACGGCTCGCACTCGTGCGCCGGCCAGACCAAGGTCGACAACGACCCCAACGACTGGAAGTTCGTCGCCAAGGGCACGTGCGAGAAGCTCGGCGGCACGACGAAGGCGCCCGAGAAGAAGTGAACGGGGAGCCGGGCCGCCCCCGCGGGCGTCCCGGCTCAGTCCTGCCGGCCCCAGGCGATCGGGATCGTGTCCAGCGCCCGGCCGTCGGTGTCGACCGGCAGCTTGCCCGTCTTGTCGATCGCGCGGACGACCGCGTCGTCCCAGGCCTTGTTGCCGCTCGACTTGGTGACGCGCCGGCTCAGGATCGTGCCGTCCGGCGCGCAGTGGATCTCCACCTCGACGACCGGGTTGCCCGGGATGTCGTCGCTCAGCACCAGGTTGGGCTTGAGCCGCGCGACGATGCGGCCGAGGTAGTTGGCCGACGGGCCCGCGTTGCGCGCACCGGTGCCGGTCGCGTCGGCTGGCGCGTTCATCTGGCCCATCATGCGCCGCAGGTTCTCCTGGCGCATCTTCTGCAGCGTCTTCGCGTCCAGCTTCTCCGGCGGCGGCGCGGGGGCGGGCTTGGGCGCGGGCGGCGGCGGGGCGGGCTTGGGCGGCGGCGGTGCCGGGGTCGGCTTGGGTGGCTTCTTTTCCTGCTCGACGACGATGTCCGGCGGCTTGGGCGGCGCCTCGACCGGCGCGGGCACGGGAACGGGCGCCGGCGCGGGCGGCGGAGGCGGCGCCTCGACCGGCGGCGGGGCGGCCGTCTCGGGAATGGCGGCCCACAGCTCGGCCGAGGCCGGCGTCGGCTCCGTCGAGCTGCGCCAGTGCAGGCCCCACACCAGCGCACCGATCAGCGTCGCGTGGGCGACGATGGAGATGGTGACGCCGGTGCTCCAGTCCTCGTCGCGCGGAGGGCGGTCGTCGGGGCGGCGGGCGAAGACGCTGGTGGTCATGCCTGGCGGGTCATCCGATCTGCTTGACGGCCAGGCCGACGCGCTGGACGCCGGCCTTCTGCAGCGTGTCCATCACCTTGACGATGCTCTCGTAGCGCACGGACTTGTCGCCCGCGATGATCACCGGCACGTCGGCGCGGCCGCCCTGCAGCTCGTTGACGCGCGCGGCGAGCGCCGGGATCGTCGTCGGCTCGGGATCGGTCTTGTCGACGCGGATCTTGATGCGCTCGTCGGTGCCGACGATCACCTCGATGACCGACGGCGGGCGCTGCTTGGCCTTGCCCATCGAGGGCAGGTCGACGACGCCGGTGGTGATCAGCGGCGCGCTGACCATGAAGATGATCAGCAGCACCAGCATGACGTCGATGAACGGCACCATGTTGATCTCGCTGATCGAGCGGCGGCCGCGGCCGCGGGAGACGACGCCCGGCATGGCGGCGCCCCCTCAGCGCGTGCCGCCTGCGGCGCCCTGGGGCGCGGCGGCGTTGCGCTGCAGGATGTTGGAGAACTCGTCGCTGAAGCTTTCCAGCCCGATGGCGATGCGGTCGATGTCGCGCGCGAAGCGGTTGTACGCGACCACGGCCGGGATGGCCGAGAACAGGCCGATCGCGGTGGCCACCAGCGCCTCGGCGATGCCCGGCGCCACGGTGGCCAGCGTCACCTGCGACATGTTGGACAGGCCGACGAACGCGTTCATGATGCCCCACACCGTGCCGAACAGGCCCACGTACGGGCTCACCGAGCCGACCGACGCGAGGAAGCCGAGGTTGCCCTCGATCGCGTCGAGCTCGCGCTGCAGGCTGGCCTTCATCGCACGGCGGGCGCCGTCGAGCTGGGTGCCGGTGTCGAGCCGGCGGTCGCGCAGCTTCATGAACTCGCGCATGCCGCTCGAGAACAGGCGCTCCAGCGGGCCGGTGTCGGCCTGGTTGGAGGCCTGGCTGTAGAGGTCGGTGAGGCTCTTGCCGGACCAGAAGTCCTGCTCGAAGGCCTCGTTGCGGCGCTTGATCCGGCCGATCGACCCGAGCTTGGAGAAGATCAGTCCCCAGCTGAACAGCGACATCAGCAGCAGCCCCGCGATGACGATCTTGACGACGATGCTGGCGTGCAGCACCAGTTCGATGATGGAGAGGTCCTGGTTCATTCGATCGCCTCGAGGATGGGGCCGGGGATGCGGGTGGGTTTCATGGTGGCGCGCTCGACGCAGCCGATGCGGATCTCGCCCTCGGCCAGCAGCCGCTCGCCGCACCAGGCCTGCTGCGCGATGCGCAGGCTGGCCTTGCCGCGCTCGGTGACGTGGACCGTGACGACGAGCATGTCGTCCAGCCGCGCCGGCCGCAGGTAGCGCACGTGCGTGTCCTGCACGACGAACATGCAGCCGGTCGTGTCCACCATCTCCTGCTGGCTGTGCCCCAGCGCGCGCAGCCACTCGGTGCGGGCGCGCTCGAAGAACTTCAGGTAGTTGGCGTAGAACACGATGCCGCCGGCGTCGGTGTCTTCCCAGTACACCCGCACGGGGTGATGGAAATGGGCGGCCGGGGCGTGGGACTCGGGGGAATTCATTGCGCGACGGGATGATAAGCCACCGCGCGACCCTCCCGTCGCGCGTGCGGCGCGCACCGTAGAGCAAATAGCGCGCCGAGGTGGGCAGGTTGCTCGGGAGATGCCGCGAGTCTGATCGCGTCGCCGTGGCCGAGTTCCGGCCTGCGACGCTCTCGCAGCCTTTTATTGCCGGGACTTCAGGTAGACCGGGCCCCAGACGGGATGCCCGGCCTCGGCGCGGCTCAGCGCGAAGGCCGGATCGGCCGTGCGCGCGGCGCGGAACTCGGCCTCGCAGGCGGCGAGCCGGTTGCTGGTGCAGTAGACGAACGCGCGCAGCTTGTGCGCCGTGGCGACGTCGCGCGGGCTGCGCAGGCCCAGCTTCATCGCCTCGTTGGCCTGGCGCTCGACGGCCGGGTAGTCGGCGTCGTCGTAGGCGCGCATCGCGCCCATCAGCGCGCGCTCGGCCGGACGCTCGGCGAGGTCGGTCAGGCCCACGGGCGACTGGGCCTGCGGGGTCTCGCACGCGGCGAGCGCGGCGACGGCGGCCAGGACGGCGAACGCCTGGATCGAGCGGACGGCGAGGGACTGGATCGGCATGGGCGGCGCGGACGGGCGGTCAGGGACCGAAGTGGTGGCGCAGCGTAACCGGATTCTCGCCATCGACGGTAACCGTCTGCACGTAGTCCGGGAAATCCGTGTTGCGCACCGTGACGGTGTGGGTGCCGGCGCTCAAGGTCAGGCGCGACAGCGGCGGCGACGTGCCCATGGGCTTGCCGTCGACCTCGACCTGGCCCCACGGGCTGACGGCCAGCTGCACGACGCCTTCCGCCTGCGCCGCGGCGCGGGGCGCGCCATCGGTGACGCCGGCGGCGGCCATCGCCTTGCGTCGGCGCGCGGCCTCGGCCTTGCTGACGGCGGCGGGCCGGGAGGCCGCGGCGTCGGCCGCAGCGGCCGTCGTCGTGGCCGCCGGCGCGCTGCCGGCCGCGCCGGCGGTCGCGGTGCTGGCCGCCGGCGCGGCGGTGGCCGACGCCCGCGCCGCGACTTCCTCCGCGGCGGCCGCGGCGGGCGCGATCGTGACGGCCGGCGGCGCGACGGCCGCGACCTGCAGCGGCGCCGCGGCGCTGGCCGCGGGTGGCGTCGCGGTGGCGAGCTCGGACGGCGAGGTGCCGAACTTGAGCCAGCCGAGGACGCCGACGACGGTGGCGAAGCCGAGCAGCGGCAGGCCGATGCGCAGCCACGGGTTCCTCGCCGGCGCCTGGCTGGCGATGCCCCGCGCCTCGTCCTTCAGCGCGCGCGCCTCGGCGGAATCGACCCAGTGGCGCAGTTCCATCGACAGGTGGCGCGCCGACGGGTAGCGCTGGTCGGGGTCGGCGGCCATCGCGCGGCTGGCGATCACCGACAGCCCCAGCGGGATCTTGGGCGACACCCGGTGCGCGGGGACGGCGTCGCCGGCCTTCACGGCGGCGGTGATCTCCGGCAGCGACTTGCCCTCGAACGGCTTCTTGCCGACCAGCAGCTCGTACAGCACGACGCCCAACGAGTAGACGTCGCTGCGGCGATCCACCGAGCGGCCGTCGATCTGCTCCGGCGCGAGGTAGTAGGGCGATCCGGCGATGACGCCTTCGAGCGCCGGTGCGTCGCGGTGGGCGACGCGCGCGATGCCGAAGTCCAGCACCTTCGGGTGCATGCGGCCGGTCATGAAGATGTTGGCGGGCTTGACGTCGCAGTGCACGACGCCCTTGCGGTGCGCGTAGGCCAGCGCGTCGGCGACGCGGCGCACCACCTGGGCCGCCTCGATCGGGCCCGGGCGCACGCCCTGCAGCAGCAGGTGGCGCAGGTCCTGGCCCTGCAGCCGCTCCATGGCGATGTAGACGCCGGTCTCGGACGGGCCGGCGTCGAACACGGTGACGATGTGGGGATGCGAGAGGCCGGCGGCGGCGCGCGCCTCGTTCAGGAACATCGCGTCGAGCGACTCGCGCGCAGCCGGGTCGGCGTCGATGTGGAGGGTCTTGAGCGCGACGGTGCGCGACAGCAGCGGATCCCAGGCGGCGTAGACGGTGCCCAGGCCGCCCTTGCCGAGGACGGTCTTCAGCGCGTAGCGGCCCACGTGGCCGATGCTCTCCCCCTCCATGCCCGGGCCGATGCCGGCCAGCACCGGCGGCGGGGGGGCGACGGTGGTTTCGCCGACGCTCTCGGCCGCGCCGTCCTGCGACGGGCGGGCAGCGGCGGTGGCGTCGTCGACGACCGTCGTCTCGAAATTGGAGTCGGAGGCGGCTGCCGGGTCAGCGCGCCGGAAGGGATTCCATCGCATGGGCGGAAGTTAACCGATGGGGCGGGCGAAAAAGGCAGAATAAGGGGGAGATACCCCCGACGATGGCACAAATCGCAACGGTCCGGCGAATGCGTCACGCTCGCCGGCAGGGTTGAAAGGATCGGCGGTCGAGTTCGCGTTCCAGCCGACGCACGGTTTCCTGCAGCTGCGGCAACGCCGTCGCGAACGATAACCTGAAGTATGTGCTCGCATGCGCAGGGCCGAAGTCCTTGCCCGGCGTCAGGGCGACGTGGGCGCTGCGCATCAACTGCATCGCGAAATCCCAGCTGTCGCCCGCGAAACGGCGGCAATCGGCCCAGACATAAAAGGCGCCGTCGGGAACCACCGGCACGTCCAGCCCCAGTTTCTGCAGCGCCGGGACGATGAAATCGCGCCGTTCGCGGAAGGCGTTCCGGCGAATCTCGCACTCGGCCAGGCTCTCGGCGTCGAACGCGGCGACGGCGGCATGCTGGGCGACCGAGCTGGCGCAGATGTAGAGGTTCTGCGCCAGGCGTTCCACCGGCTCGACCAGCGCCTCGGGCAGCACCAGCCAGCCCAGGCGCCAGCCGGTCATGCTGAAGTACTTCGAGAAGCTGTTGACCGAGACGATGTCGTCGCCGAGCGCCAGCGCGCAGCGCTCGAACGCCGGGTCGTAGCTCAGGCCCTGGTAGATCTCGTCGACGATCGCGACGCCGCCGCGCGCGCGCACGACGTCGACGATGCGCGCCAGTTCGTCCGGCGCGATCGAGGTGCCGGTCGGGTTCGACGGCGTCGCCAGCAGCACGCCGCGCGTCTGCGGCTGCCAGTGGGCGCTCACCGCGGCGGCGTCGAGCTGGAAGCGCGAGGCCGGCGTCGTCGGCACCAACCGCGCCGTGGCGCCGGTGGCGGCCACGAAATGGCGGTTGCACGGATAGCTCGGGTCGGGCATCAGCACCTCGTCGCCGGCCTCGAACAGCGCTTGGCAGACCAGCTGCAGCCCGGCCGACGCGCCCGCGGTGACGACGATGCGCCGCGCCGGCACGTCCACGCCCCAGCGCTGCGCGTACCAGCGGCTGATGCGCTCGCGCAGCGCGGGCAGGCCGACGGCGTCGGTGTACTGCGTGCGGCCGGCGCGCAGCGCGGCCTCGGCCGCCGCGATGACCGGCGCCGGCGCGGTGAAGTCCGGCTCGCCGATGTTCAGGTAGATCATCGGTTCGCCGCCCTGCGCGGGATCGCAGGCGGGCGAGCGCGCGATCTCCTGCGCCACCTTGGCGCACTCCATCACGTAGAACGGGTCGATGCGGGCGAGACGGCCGGCGAGCTTCATGGCGCGCGGGGGCGGGTCAGCGGCCCTTGTGGCCCTTGCTGGCGGCCTGCACCTCGGCCGGCCGCAGGTCGGCCGCGGCCTTGTCGAGGACGCCGTTGACGTACTTGTGCCCGTCCGTGCCGCCGAAGCTCTTGGCGAGTTCCACGGCCTCGTTGATCGCGACCTTGTACGGGATGTCGATGCAGTGCTTGAGCTCGTACGCGCCGATCATCAGCACCCCGTGCTCGACCGGCGACAGCTCGGTCGTCTTGCGGTCGACGAACTTGCCCAGCACGCCGTCGAGGTCGGACGCCTCGGCGATGCAGCCGTGCAGCAGCGCGTCGAAGTGCGCGCGGTCGGCCTTGTCGAAGCCTTCCTGCTCGCGCATGTGGGCGTCGATCACGCCGGCGTCGGTGCCGGAGACCAGCCACTCGTACAGGCCCTGCAGCGCGATCTCGCGCGAACGGCGGCGCGCCGACTTGGGCTTGGCCGGCTTCTCGGCCTTTTCAACGGGTTTTCCCATTTTGTCGGGGGAAGCACTCATAGCAGGTCGTCCATCAGATTGGCCATCTCGACGGCCACGCGCGCGGCGTCGCGCGCCTTGTCCTCGACGCGGGCCAGCGCCTGGGCCTCGTTCTCGACGGTGAGGATCGCGTTGGCGATCGGCACCTGGTGGTCCAGCGACACGCGCGTGACGCCCGCGCCGCTCTCGTTGGCCACCAGCTCGAAGTGGTAGGTCTCGCCGCGGATCACGCAGCCGATGGCCACGAGCGCGTCGTAGTCGTCCTGGTCGGCCATCGCCTTCAGCGCGATCGGCACCTCCAGCGCGCCGGGCACGGTGATGGTGGTGACGTGCTTGGCCGAGACGCCCAGCGCCAGCAGTTCGGCGTGGCAGATCTCGGCCATGCGCGCGGTGATCGCGTCGTTGAAGCGGGCGCGCACGATCCCGATGACGAGGTCGCGGCCGTCGAGATCGGTGGCGGTGCCTTGGTCGGCTGCTTGCATCAGGGTCGCTCCAGGAAAAAGAACAGGATGGGCCGTCGCCGGGCCGGCGATGGGCCGGGAAACGATATCAGGCGGCGTCCGCTGCCGTGATGAAGCTGGATACCTCCAGGCCGTATCCGGTCATGCTGGGCATGCGGCGCGGCTGGCCCAGCAGCTGCATGCGCGTGACGCCCAGCTCGCGCAGGATCTGCGCGCCGACGCCGTAGGTGCGCAGATCCATCTGGCGCTTCGGCGCCTCGCACGGGTCGCCTTCGGGCAGCAGCTGCGCCACCAGGTGGTCGGCCGGCTCGCCGCAATTGAGCAGCACCGCGACGCCCTGGCCGCGCTTCTCGATCGCGGCCAGCGCCTGCGGCAGCGGCCACGAGTGGCTGGCGCAGGACGAGTCGAGCAGGTCGATCGCCGAGAACGGCTCGTGCACGCGCACGGGCACCTCCTCGCCGGCCTTCCAGCTGCCCTTGACGAGCGCCATGTGCGCGCCGCCGGAGCGGTCGCGGAACAGGTGGCAGTCGAAGCGGCCGTACGGCGTGGACAGCTCGCGCTGGCCCGAGCGCGTGATCAGCGACTCGTTGCGGCTGCGGTGGTGGATCAGGTCGGCGATGGTGCCGATCAGCAGGCCGTGCTCCTTGGCGAAGACCTCGAGGTCGGGCAGGCGCGCCATCGTGCCGTCCTCGTTCATCACCTCGCAGATCACCGCGGACGGCACCAGGCCGGCCATCGCGGCCATGTCGCAGCCGGCCTCGGTGTGGCCGGCGCGCATCAGCACGCCGCCGTCCTGCGCCTGCAGCGGGAAGATGTGGCCCGGCTGCACGAGGTCGGACGGCTTGGCGCCGCGCGCGACGGCGGCCTGCACCGTGCGGGCGCGGTCGGCGGCGGAGATGCCGGTGGTCACGCCCTCGGCCGCCTCGATCGACACCGTGAACGCGGTGCCGTGCGACGAGCCGTTGCGCGTGGCCATCGGCGGCAGGTGCAGGCGCTCGCACATCTCGCGCGTCATCGTCAGGCAGATCAGGCCGCGCGCGTGGCGGGCCATGAAGTTGATCGCCTCCGGCGTGACGAATTCGGCCGCGAGGACGAGGTCGCCCTCGTTTTCGCGGTCTTCCTCGTCGACGAGGATGATCATGCGGCCCGCGGCCAATTCGTTGACCAGGGCGGGGACAGGAGAGATGGGCATCCCGCGATTGTAGGCGGCGGGCCAGGGTTTCCCAGGAGCAAGGGCTCTACCGGGATCAGGTGGCCGGCCGGTTCCGTGCCAGGATCCGCAGGTCGGCGCCCACTTTGGCCGCGTCGTGGAATTCGAAGGGCAGGCCCTGCGCCAGCGACTCGAACGGGCCGAGCGCCGCCATGTCGCGGCCGGCGCCCAGCAGCGTCGGCGCCAGGTACAGCAGCAGCTCGTCGACGCGGCCCGTGCGCAGCAGCGCGCCGTTGAGGCGGGCGCCGGCCTCGACGTGCAGCTCGTTGACGTGGCGCGCGGCGAGGTCCGCCAGCACCGCCGCCAGCTCGACGCGGCCGCCGGGGGCGGGCACGTCGACGATCTCGGCGCCGCGATCCTGCAGCGCGGCGCGGCGCGCGGCGTCGGTCGAGGCGGTGAACAGGATCACCGGCGACGCGGTCTCGAACAGGCGTGCGCGGGGCGGCGTGTCCAGGCGCGCGTCGACCACGCAGCGCAGCGGCTGGCGCGCGGTCGGGACCAGGCGGACGTCCAGCGACGGATCGTCGGCCAGCACGGTGCCGATGCCCGTGAGCACCGCGCCCGCCCGCCTGCGCCAGGCGTGCCCGTCGGCGCGCGCCTCGGCGCCGGTGATCCACTGGCTGGCGCCGTTGGGCAGCGCGGTGCGGCCGTCCAGCGAGGCGGCGATCTTCATGCGCAGCCACGGCCGGCCGCGTTCCATGCGCGAGAAGAAGCCGATGTTGAGCTCGCGGGCGCGGCGGGCGACGTCCGCGGGCGCGTGGCCGACGGCGATGCCGGCCGCCGCGATGCGCGCCGTGCCCTGGCCGTTGACCAGCGGGTTCGGGTCACCGACGGCGATCTCGACGCGGCCGACGCCCGCGGCCACCAGCGCGTCGCAGCACGGCGGCGTGCGGCCGTGGTGCGCGCACGGCTCCAGCGTGACGTGGACGGTGGCGCCGCGCACGTCGTGGCCGCGCGCCTGCGCGTCGCGCAAGGCCATCACCTCGGCGTGCGGGCCGCCGGCGGCCTGCGTGTGGCCCTGGCCGAGGACGGTCGCGCCGTCGGCCGACACGATCACGCAGCCCACGCGCGGGTTCGGGTCGGACAGGCCGACCGCCTGCTCGGCCAGCGCCAGCGTCAAAAGCCAGGGTTCCATCGTGATCGTCCGGTTGGCCGCGCGCCCAGGCGCCGGTTTTCGTGGCGGATGGCGCGGAGCGCCGTCCCGGGGGGTGATTTTCCATGACGGGGCCCGAACAATCGGCCGCCTGCCCATCGAGCCAGAGAAATGCCTGTCCTGCCTGCCGCCCCGCCGCACCGCGCGCCGCCCGGATCGCCCCGGGCCGCGTCGCGCGGCTTCACGCTGATCGAGCTGGCCGTCGTGCTGGCGATCGTCGCGGTCCTGCTGCGCGTGGCCACGCCGGGGATGTCGCGCGTCGTTGCGGCGCGCGCGCTGGCGGTGCAGGCCTCGGAATTCATGGCGGCGCTGCGCTTCGCCCGCGCGCAGGCGCTGGCGCGCGGCGCGGCGGTCACGATCTGCGCCAGCGCACCGGATGCGTCGGCGCCCGCCTGCCAGGGCCGGGGCGCGGCCGACTGGCGTTCCGGCTGGATCGTGTTCGCCGACCGCGACCGCCGCGGCGCGCCGAACGCGCACGAACCCCTGCTGCGCGTCCAGCAGCCCTTGCAGCGCAGCGGCGGCGTGGCCGGTACGCGCGGCAGCATCAGCTTCACGGCCGCCGGCTATGCCACCGACGCCGCGTCGCGCTACGTGTTCAGCGCACCCGCCGCCGTGTCCGACGCGCCGCCCGCGCTCACCGTGTGCGTCAGCAAGCAGGGGCGACCGCGGCTGGCCGACCGGGGAGCCTGCGATTGACGCGCGCGCCTGGCCTGCGCATCGCGGGCTTCTCGCTCATCGAGGTGCTGATCGCGATGTTCGTCGTCGCGACGGGCATCCTCGCGCTCGCGGCGCTGCTGCAGGCGGCCACGCGCCATTCGAAGATGGGCGAGCTGCGCGCCACCGCCGCGCTGCTGGCCGGCGACATCGCCGATCGCCTGCGCGCCAATGCGGCGGGGGCGCGGCTGGGCCCGGCGGGCTACGACCTCGCGGCAGACGACTTCCCGAGTCCGCCGGCGCCGGCGCCGGCGCGCGCGGCCTGCACCCGCGACACGCCGTGCGGCGAGGCCGACCTGGCCTGGGCGGACCTCGCCGACTGGACGGCACGCGTCGCGGTGACGCTGCCCAAGGGGTCGGCCCGGATCCGGTTCCGCGCCGGCCGGCCGCCGGTGCCGGACACGGTCGACGTCTGGGTCGGCTGGGCCGATCCGCTGACGTTGTCGCCGGGGCGCGCCATCGACCGCTCCGGCGCCGAGTGCCCGGCGGCATGGACGGCGACCGAGCCCTCGGTGCGCTGCGTCTACCTGCAGGTCGCGCCATGAGCCGGATCGCGCAAAGCCGACGGCCGGGCGGGGCCGGCTTCACGCTGATCGAGACGATGGTCGCGCTGGCCATCGGCCTGGCCGTGGCGGGTGCGCTGGTCGAGGCAGGCCTGGCCGCGTTCGCCAGCGGTCGCCGCGCCGACGCGCTGGCCCGGATCGCCGGAGACGGCGCGCTGGCGCTGGACGTGATGCGCCAGCAGGTGGCGCAGGCCGGCTTCGGCCAGCCGCACGACGCGGGCGCCGGCGGCGGGGCGGCGCTGCACGCGTTTCCGGCCATCGCCGGTTGCACGGCGGCGGGCTTCGTCGACCTGCAGGCCGGCATCCTGGCGCCCGCCGGCTGCCGCACGGCGGCGCCCGATCCGACCGCCTCCGACGCGCTGGAGGTGGCGCACGAGGCCAGCGTGCTGCCCGCCGGCGCGTCCAACGGCATCCTGGGCGGCGCAGGGACGCCGCAGCCGCTCGACTGCCTCGGCAACACCTTCGCGCCGACGCGCGACGCGGCCACCGGCGACGACTACTGGCTGGTCGACAGCAAGTTCTACGTCGCCGACGGCAGCCTCTACTGCCACGGCTCCGGCAACCGGGCCGGCGCGGCGATCGTGCAGAACGTCGAGGCGCTGCAGGTCCGCTACGGCATGGCCGGCGCGCCGTCGGGCGCGGACGGGGCCCGACAGGTCGCGTACTACGGCGACGCCCCGTCCGTCGGCTCGCCGCTGTGGGCCGACGTGCTGTCGGTCCGGCTGTGCGTGCAGGTGCGCAGCGCCGACCGGGTTCTGGACGGTGCCGCGGCCGCCACGCTCGGGAGCTGGGTCGACTGCCGCGACGCGCGGCGCAGCGCCACCGACGGCTACCTGCGCCGCACGTTCGCCACCACCGTCGTGCTGCAGAACAGGCTGCCATGACCCCGTGCCACGGCCTCGCTCCGCCCTCCGTCCGGCGGCCCGTCCGCGCGTCGCGCGTCACGCGTGCGGTCGCGCACGCGCGCGGCTTCGTGCTGGTCGTCGCGCTGCTGATGCTCGCGGCGATCGGCCTGGCGTCCGCCGCGATCATGCGCAACGCCACCCTCGGGGAGCAGGTGGCCGACGGCGGCCGGCAGCAGGCCCAGGCCGGCCAGTACGCCCAGCTCGCGTTGCGGTTCTGCGAGTCGCAGCTCGCGCGGGCGCCGGCGTCCCGCGCCGCCGCGCTGCTGCCTGCCGTCGTCCCGCCCGCCTGGAGCGAGCAGCGCCGCTGGACGAATCCGGGCGTCGACGGCGCGCACGCGCTCACGGCCCGCGAGACCGGGGGCGCGGGCCCGCCGCGCGTCGCGCCGCAGTGCCTGCTGGAAGCCGCGAGCCAGCCTGGCACCTACACCGTCACCGCGCGCGGCTTCAGCGCCGACTTCACGGACGACCCGACGACCGGCGCCACGCGCAGCGGCTGCGCCGTGTGGCTGCAGGCGACCCTCTACGTCGACGTCGCGGCGTCCGCCGGCGCCGCGGTCGTGCGACGGCGCATGTGGCAGCGGCTGCTGACGCCGCCGTTCTGAATCCGTCTGCGTCGCGGCAACCCGGACTTCGCCATGCGACCGCGTCTCCTGCGCGCCATCCCGTGCCGCGCGCGCGCCACGCCGCGCGGCTTCTCGCTGATCGAGCTGCTGGTCGCGCTGGCGGCGATGTACATCCTGGCCGCGATCGCGCTGCCCGCGTTCTTCGAGCCGTTGGCGCGCGCCCGGCGTTCCGAGGTCCAGGCCGCGCTGCTGGAGGACGCCGGCTACATGCAGCACTACTACGCGTCGCACGACGCCTTCACCGGCACGCCGCCGCCGCAGCTGCCGTTCGCGCAGGCGCCGCGGCAGGGCGCCGCCGCCTACGTCATCGCCGTCGCCGTGCCGCCCGATGATCCGTCGTCGTTCACGCTGACCGCGACGCGCGTCGGCGCGATGTCCGCCGACCCCTGCGGCGACTTCACGCTCGACCACCTCGGCCGGCGCGATCTCGTGGCCGGCACGTTCGCGGCAGGACGCGATGCGGCGCGTTGCTGGCGCTGACGGCGCGGCGGAAACGGCGCGAACCCGGCGCGCGGCCGGGTTCGGGAGTGGATCAGATGTCCTTGATCAATCGACTGAACTCGTCGACATCCTCGAAGCTTCGATAGACCGACGCGAAGCGCACGTAGGCCACCTTGTCCAGGCGCTTCAGCTCGCGCATGACCAGCTCGCCGACGCGCGTGGACGGCACCTCGCGCGCGCCGGTGGCCATCAGCTTGTCCTGGATGCGCTCGATGGCGGCGTCGATCTGCTCGATGCTGACCTGGCGCTTGCGCAGCGCCAGCGTCATCGAGCCGCGCAGCTTGGCGGGCTCGAAGTCGACGCGGGCTCCGCTCTTCTTCACGATCGCGGGCAGCGCCATCTCGGCGCGCTCGTAGGTCGTGAAGCGCTTGTCGCACTTGAGGCAGCGGCGGCGCCGGCGGACGACGTCGCCCTCGTCCGATTCGCGGGTCTCGGCGACCTGCGTCTCGTCATGGCTGCAGTAGGGACAGCGCATGGGGCGGCGTCCTGGGCGATCAGCGGTAGACCGGGAAGTCGCGCGTCAGCGCCTCGACCTTGGCGCGCACGGCGGCCAGGCGGGCGGGGTCGTTGGGCGCGTCCAGCACGTCGGCGATCAGGTGGGCGGTGGCGCGCGCCTCTGCTTCCTTGAAGCCGCGCGTGGTCATGGCCGGCGTGCCCAGGCGGATGCCGCTGGTGACCATCGGCTTTTCCGGGTCGTTGGGGATCGCGTTCTTGTTGCAGGTCATGTGCGCCTCGCCCAGGATGCGTTCGGCGTCCTTGCCGGTGATGCCCTTGGCGCGCAGGTCGACCAGCATCACGTGGCTCTCGGTGCGGCCCGAGACGATGCGCAGGCCGCGCTCGATCAGCGTCTTGGCCAGCACGTCGGCGTTCTTGACGACCTGCTGCTGGTAGGCCTTGAAGCCAGGCTGCAGCGCCTCCTGGAACGCGACGGCCTTGCCGGCGATCACGTGCATCAGCGGGCCGCCCTGCAGGCCCGGGAAGATGGCCGAGTTGATCTGCTTGGCGAACGCGTCCTTCATCAGGATGATGCCGCCGCGCGGGCCGCGCAGGCTCTTGTGCGTGGTGGAGGTGACGACGTCGGCATGCGGCACCGGGTTCGGGTAGACGCCCGCGGCGATCAGGCCGGCGTAGTGCGCCATATCGACCATGAAATACGCGCCCACTTCCTTGGCGATCTTCGCGAAGCGCTCGAAGTCGATGCGCAGGGCGAAGGCCGAGGCGCCGGCGATGATCAGCTTGGGCTTGTGCTCGCGCGCGGTGCGCTCCATCGCGTCGTAGTCGATGTCTTCCTGCGCGTTCAGGCCGTAGCTGACGACCTTGAACCACTTGCCGCTCATGTTCAGCGCCATGCCGTGCGTGAGGTGGCCGCCCTCGGCCAGGCTCATGCCCATGATGGTGTCGCCGGGTTGCAGCAGGCCCAGGAACACGGCCTGGTTGGCCTGCGAGCCGGAGTTGGGCTGCACGTTGGCGTTCTCGGCGCCGAACAGCTGCTTGACGCGGTCGATCGCCAGCTGCTCGACGACGTCCACGTTCTCGCAGCCGCCGTAGTAGCGCTTGCCCGGGTAGCCCTCGGCGTACTTGTTGGTGAGCTGTGAACCCTGCGCGGCCATCACCGCCGGCGAGGTGTAGTTCTCCGAGGCGATCAGCTCGATGTGCTGTTCCTGGCGCAGGTTCTCGGCCTGGATGGCGGCCCAGATGGCGGGGTCAACGTTGGCGATCGTCGATTGTTGGCGGTCGAACATGAAGGTTCCTTGGGATTTGAGGGCAATCTGGCGCGTCGATGGGCCTCGCGGACCACGGCCTCCGGCGCGGCGCGCCCTCGGCGAAACGGGATCCGGCGGTGCGCGAAGGACGCGCTGCCCAGGCGAACGGCTGAGAGGGCGGGCCCGGAGGGTGAGTCCAGTCTGCCCTTCGCGCTTCCCGGTGGTGGCCCACCTCGCAACGCGTCCGGAGTCCGGCGGCGGAACTCCCGGGACGCGTCCTGTCGCCAGTCGCGCGAGCCGCCAGTTTAACCGGCCGGCCGCGGACGCGGGTGGGCGCTAGCGTCGATTCGCGCAATACGAAGCGGGTGGGGCGCCCGCCGGCCGCGGCGCCGAATGAAAAACGGGCGCCGAGGCGCCCGTCGAACGGATCTTCCGGGGCTCAGTGCGCCAGTGCCACGCGCTCGCGTACCGGCTGCGCCAGCGCGTCCTGCTCGGGCGCGGCCGCGTGGGCGGTCGATTCGCTGGCGGCCGCGGCCGGGGCGACGACGGGTGTGGTCGTCTGGGCCGGCATCGGCGCGACATTGGCGACGACTGGCACGGCGGTCGCCGGCACGTTCTGGCCCGCGGCGACGCGCTTGAGCAGGTCCTGCTCGGCCATCACCTTGGCGGCGTAGCCGCCGTCGTCGTCGAGGGCGCCGGCGCCCACGTAGTAGTGCAGGCCGCCCGACAGGCCGCCGGCCTTGGCGATGCACTCCTTGAGCACCAGCACGCCCACGCGCAGGTTGCTGACCGGGTCGAACGCCGCCAGGTGGCCGCCGTAGGACTCGTACTTGTCGCTGTGCACCTTGGTCATCACCTGCATCAGGCCCTGCGCGCCCACCGGGCTCTGCGCGAACGGGTTGAAGCTGGACTCGATGGCCATGACGGCCAGGATCAGCGTCGGCTCGATGCCGGTACGCTGGCCCACCGTCCAGGATTCCTGCACCAGGCGGGCGACCGGCTCCGGCGCCACGTGGTAGCGGCGCACGATCCAGCGGGCGACGTTGGCCTGGGCGCGGGTCAGGTCGGCCGGGTCGGCGGTCGACGAGGTGTTGACCGGGCCGGCGGAGGTCGGCTCGGTCTCGGCCGCGGCGGCCAGGTCCTCGCCGCCGCTGCGGGCCAGGTGGCGGGCTTCCAGCCAGCCCCAGGCACGGGCCTCGAGGCTGTCGCGCAGCTCGTCCTGGCTGCTCATGAACAGGGCACCGGCCACGACGGCCAGGCCGACCATGGCCAGCATGCTGTGGCTCACGTCGAGCAGGCCGTGGCCCACGTCGGTCAGGAAGACCTTCACCGATTCGCGCCCGGTGGTCAGTGCGTTGCGCACGACGGCTTGGGGTTGAAGCATCTCTCTCCTTTCACAGCGCCGGGCCGGCTGACGGCGCTCAAGGGCGCTCGGTCGCGGCATCAGGGACGCTGGCGATAATGGATCGCTGCGATTCATGGCCGGGGTGTCTGCGTCTAGCAGCCGGCGGCAGCCTTCAGGGGATCCGCCTCGTCGGGCAGGGATAACCCTGGTGTTACGTCTGGCGGGATTATGGGAGCCACGTAATAACCCGTCAACTATATAGGACTATCAAGTCATAACCAGAACTTATGAAATACCGTGATTTGCGCGATTTCGTGGCCAATCTCGAGGGTTTTGGGGAGCTCAGACGTGTAACAGCGCCGGTCTCTCCCCAACTCGAAATGACCGCCCTGGCCGACCGCGTGCTCCGCCAGGAAGGCCCCGCGCTGTGGTTCGAGCACCCCACCGGGTATGACGTCCCGGTGCTCGCGAACCTGTTCGGAACCCCCCGCCGCGTCGCCCTCGGCATGGGCGCGACCGACATCTCCGAACTGCGCGGCATCGGCCAGCTGCTGGCCAACCTGCGCGAGCCGGAGCCGCCGAAGTCGATCAAGGACGCCGGCAAGCTGTGGACCATGGGCAAGGCGCTGTGGGACATGAAGCCCGCGCTGCTGCGCAGCGGCCCGTGCCAGGAGGTGATCCTGGAGGCCGGCGAGATCGACCTGGCCAAGTGGCCGATCCAGACCTGCTGGCCCGGCGACGCCGCCCCGCTGGTCACCTGGGGCCTGGTCGTCACACGCGGCCCGCGCAAGGTGCCCAACCCGCGGCTGCGCCAGAACCTGGGCATCTACCGCCAGCAGGTGATCGGCCGGCACGAGCTGATCATGCGCTGGCTGACCCACCGCGGCGGCGCGCTCGACTTCCGCGACTTCGCCCGCGTCAATCCCGGCAAGCCGTTCCCGCTGGTGTGCGCGCTGGGCGCCGATCCGGCGACCACGCTGGGCGCCGTCACGCCGGTGCCCGACACCCTCGGCGAGTACCAGTTCGCCGGCCTGCTGCGCGGCGGCCGCACGGAGCTGGTCGACACGCAGACCGGCGAGGACGGCCTGATGCTGCAGGTGCCCGCGCGCTGCGAGATCGTGCTCGAGGGCCACATCCCCGTGGCCGAACCGGGCTACGCCGGCTTCAGCGAGACGGGCGTCCCCTTGAAGGAGATGAACGGCTATCTCCACGCGCTCGAGGGCCCGTACGGCGACCATACCGGCTACTACAACGAGCGCGACTGGTTCCCGGTGTTCCGCCTGGACCGCCTGACCCATCGCCGCGACCCGGTCTACCACTCCACCTACACCGGCAAGCCGCCCGACGAGCCCGCGGTGCTGGGCGTCGCGCTCAACGAGGTCTTCGTGCCGCTGCTGCAGAAGCAGTTCCCCGAGATCGTCGACTTCTACCTGCCGCCCGAGGGCTGCAGCTACCGCATGGCCGTCATCTCGATGAAGAAGGCCTACGCGGGCCACGCCAAGCGGCTGATGTTCGGCTTGTGGAGCGTGTTGCGCCAGTTCATGTACACGAAGTTCATCGTGGTGGTCGACGAGGACATCGACATCCGCGACTGGAACGAGGTGATCTGGGCGATCACCACGCGCATGGACCCGGTGCGCGACACCACGCTGGTCGACAACACGCCGATCGACTACCTCGACTTCGCGTCGCCCGTGAGCGGCCTGGGCGGCAAGATGGGCCTGGACGCGACGTCGAAGTGGCCCGGCGAGACGAACCGCGAATGGGGCCGTCCCATCACGATGGCGGGCGCGTTGACCAAGGAGACGGAGGCGCGGCTGGAGGGCCTTTTCGCGCAAGTCATGAGCGGCGTCAAGCCCGCCTGACACTATCAGGACGGCCGGATCCTTCATCGATATTTCCTTGCGGCACCGGGTCGCGAGGACTATCTTTGAACTGCCTCAACGAGGCACTCCCCTCTGCGCAGTCGATGCGCAATCGGAGCCCCGGGCGTTCTGCTCCGGAGCCCCAAAGGACGACGTTCAAGTCGCCCAGGAAGCCCCGATCATCCTCAAGTGGTCGGGGCTTCGTCATTTCTGCGGGGCCTCGGCGGGCGCGGTCAGCGCGCCCAGGACCTCGTGCAGCGCCGCGTGCATCCGCAGCGCGCCCTGGCCCGACGGCATCCAGCTGAGCAACGCCGAATCGGCGGGCCAGGCCGCGCCCATGGGCGCGGGCGTGACGCGGATCGGCGTCGACGCCGCTGCCGCCCGGAACTCGCGCAGCGCGCGCGGCATGTGGACGGCGCTGGTCACGAGCACGATCTCGGCGACGCCGGCCGGCCGCAGCAGCGCGACGGAGTAGCCGGCGTTCTCGTGCGTGTCGCGCGAGGCCGTCTCGACCCAGCGCAGCGGCAGGCCGTACTCGTCGCGGGCGATCTGCGCCATGCGTTCGGCCTCGGGCATCGCGCCGCTGGGCTGCGCCCAGCCCAGTCCGCCGGAGCCGGCCACGGGGATGCCGGTCTGGCGGCCGAGCCACACGCCGTAGCGCAGGCGCTGCAGCGAGACGCTGGCCAGGTCGCCGCTGCCGTATTCGCGCGCATCCGCGTCCATGCCGCCGCCCAGGACGACGATGGCCATGGGCGTTCCCGCCGCGGCGCGGGCCTTGAGTTGCGCGCGCTGTCCGGCGTCGAGCGGCGGCGGCGGCGACAGCCAGGACTGCTCCACCCAGCGCGCGGCGCCGATGCAGCAACCGAGCCAGAGGCCCACGCACCCGACCGCCGCCAGCAGGCGCCCCGTGCGCGGACGCGAGCGCGCGATACCCAGGCCCGCCAGCACGAGCACGAGGAACGGTACCGGCGGCAGCACCAGGGCGGCCACGACGGGCTTGAGGGCGCCGAGCCCTGCGGACGTCAACCAGTCGGCAATCATCGCCGGCATCGACCTCGAACTAGGGGGAGTGGATCGCTCAGGGCGCGAGGCGCTCGCGCGTCCAGGCACCGCCGGCCAGCCGGTAGCGCAACCGGTCGTGCAGGCGCGACTTGCGGCCCTGCCAGAACTCCCAGGTGTCGGGCTTCAGGCGGAAGCCGCCCCAGTGCGGCGGACGCGGCGGATTCAGCAGGAACCGCGCCGCGAACTTCGCGGCGTTGGCCGCCAGCACCGCGCGCGAGGCGATCACCTCGCTCTGCGGCGAGGCCCACGCGCCGATGCGCGAGTCGAGCGGGCGCGAGGCGAAGTAGGCGTCCGACTCGGCGTCGTCCACGCGCTCGACGGGGCCCTCGATGCGCACCACGCGCTCGAGCTCGACCCAGTGGAACTGCAGCGCGGCGAACGGGTGCACGGCGAGCTCGCGGCCCTTGCGGCTGTCGTAGTTGGTGAACCAGACGATGCCGCGTTCGTCGCAGCCCTTGATCAGCACGATGCGCGTCGACGGCCGGCCGTCGGCGCCGACGGTCGCGAGCGTCATTGCGTTCGGCTCGGGCACCTTCGCGGCGAAGGCCTCGTCCATCCATGTCTTGAATTGACGCAGCGGGTCGAGCGCCGCGTCGCTCTCCTTGAGCGCGTCGCGTTCGTAGCTCTTGCGTTCGTCGGCGAGGTTCTGCGAATGATCCATCTGCACAGTTTAGGGGAACGCCTTAGGTAAACCTCCCACTGGAACAAAAGGGGTTTGGCAACCATTCTTGAGGCACATGACCATTCAATGTGCGGCCGCCTGGAAGGACGCCGCGCGCCAGGCGCCCATGAAAAACGAACCGGCCGTCGTCGTGCTGGCAGCAGGCGCAGGGACCCGCTATCAGGGAACACGTCACAAGCTCAGCGAGCAGCTGGGCGGCGACAGCGTGCTCGTGCGAACCCTGCGCAATGCCATCGCCTCCGAGATGTCGGTCGTGCTGGTCGTTTCCGAAGCGCTGGTGCCCGAGGCCAGCGGCCTGGTGGCACCGGAGGACATGGTCGTGGTCGACAGCCGCGTGCCGGCGGGCTGGGGCATGGGCGACTCGATCGCGGCGGGCGTGTCCATGCACGCGAGCGCCACGGGCTGGCTCGTGCTGCCGGCCGACATGCCGCTGGTCAAGCCGAGCAGCCTGCGCGCGGTGGCACAGGCGCTCGACCAGCAACCCATCGCATTCGCGCAGCATCGCGGCCGCCGCGGCCATCCGGTGGGCTTCGGGGCCGAGCTGTTCTCGGAACTCGTGATGCTCAAGGGCGACGAGGGCGCGCGCCGCCTGCTCGCGCGCTATCCCACCGCCGCGGTGGAGCTCGACGACCCCGGCGTGCTGTTCGACATCGACACCGTCGACGACCTCGCCGTCGCGCGACGGCGCATCGACGGGGCGTCCAGGATCACGCTCTAGCGACCTCGCCTCGCGCTCGCGCGCCGCGCCGGGAAGGCGCACACTGCGCTGGCGGGCGCACCGGTTGCCGTCCGGCTGGCGTCCCGCAATCGACATGTCATTCCCCGTTGCCTGCGCTGGTTTGACCATGTAACGGAGTTACCGGATAATCAAGCCATGAGTTACACCGCCACGCCTCCTCTGAACGCGACCGTCGCCGCGGTCACCGAGCGCATCCGCCGCCGCAGCGCCGGCACGCGCGCCGACTACCTCGGCCACGTCGACGCCCTGCGCACGCGTGCGCGCGGCGCGGAGCGCCTGGGCTGCGCCAACGTCGCCCACGCGTTCGCCGGCATGCCGCCCAACGACAAGCTGCGCGTGGTGGCCGAGCGCGCGCCGCACATCGGCGTCGTCACGGCCTACAACGACATGCTGTCGGCCCACCAGCCCTACGAGGGCTACCCCGAGCAGATCCGGCGCGACGCCGCCGCGCTGGGCGCCACGGTGCAGGTGGCCGGCGGCGTGCCGGCCATGTGCGACGGCGTCACGCAGGGCGCGCCGGGCATGGAGCTGTCGCTGTTCTCGCGCGACACCATCGCCATGTCCACCGCCATCGCGCTGTCGCACGACGTGTTCGACGCCGTGCTGCTGCTGGGCATCTGCGACAAGATCGTGCCGGGCCTGCTGATCGGCGCGCTGCAGTTCGGCCACCTGCCGTGCGTGTTCGTGCCGGCGGGGCCGATGTCCACGGGCCTGTCGAACAAGGCCAAGTCCAAGGTGCGCGAGCAGGCCGCGCAAGGCCTGGTCGGCCGCGCCGAGCTGCTGGCCGCCGAGAGCCAGGCCTACCACGGCCCCGGCACCTGCACCTTCTACGGCACCGCCAACTCCAACCAGATGCTGCTGGAGGCGATGGGCCTGCACGTGCCCGGCGCGGCCTTCGTGCATCCGCACAGCGAGCTGCGCACCGCGCTCAACACCGAGGCCGTCCGGACGGCGCTGTCGCTCACGCGCGAGCGCCGCGACGTGCCGATCGGCGTGCAGGTCGACGAGCGCTGCATCGTCAACGCGATGATCGCGCTGCTGGCCACCGGCGGCTCCACCAACCACCTGATCCACTGGGTGGCCGTGGCGCGCGCCGCGGGCATCCTGATCGACTGGTCGGACTTCGCGGAGCTGTCCGGCGTGATCCCGCTGCTGGCGCGCGTCTACCCGAACGGCAGCGCCGACGTGAACCAGTTCCAGGCCGCGGGCGGCCCCGGCTTCGTGCTGCGCGAGCTGCTGAAGGCCGGACTCGCGCACGCGGACGTCGCCACCGTCGCCGAGGGCGGCATGGCGGCCTACGGCCAGGTGCCGTCGCTGCATGCCGGCAAGGTGCTGTGGACGCCGCTGCCCGAAGCCTCCGGCGACGACGCCGTCGTGCGCACCGCCGACGAGCCGTTCAGCGCCACCGGCGGGCTGAAGCTGCTGGAGGGCAACCTCGGGCGCTCGGTGATCAAGGTGTCGGCGGTGCCGGCGGACAAGCACGTCATCGAGGCGCCGGCCCGGGTGTTCGACGCGCAGGAGGACCTGCTCAAGGCCTTCCAGGCCGGCACGCTGGAGAAGGACTTCGTGGCCGTCGTGCGCTGGCAGGGCCCGCGCGCCAACGGCATGCCCGAGCTGCACAAGCTGACACCGCCGCTGGCGGTGCTGCAGGGCCGCGGCTTCAAGGTGGCGCTGGTCACCGACGGCCGCATGAGCGGCGCGTCGGGCAACGTGCCGGCCGCCATCCACGTCAGCCCCGAGGCGCTGGGCGGCGGCCCGCTGGCCAAGGTGCGCGACGGCGACATGATCCGCCTGGACGCCGTGGCCGGCACGCTGCAGGTGCTGGTGCCCGAGGCCGAGTGGGCCGCGCGCCCGCTGGCCGAGCGTAGCCAGGCGCTGGCCGAGGCGCACGGCGCCGGCTTCGGCCGCAACCTCTTCGCCGGCATGCGGCGCAACGTCACGACTGCCGAGGAGGGCGCCTGCACGTGGCTGCCCTGACGCGTCGTCGCATCACCGAATCCAATGAACATTGAACAGGACACTTCCATGGACCCGCGCGAACTCGCCTCCTACGGCCCGGTCATCCCGGTCATCGTCATCGACCGCCTCGAGGACGCCGTCCCCATGGCCAAGGCGCTGGTCGCCGGCGGCGTGCGCGTGCTGGAGGTGACGCTGCGCACCGCGGCCGGCCTGCCGGCGATCCAGGCCATCGCGCGCGACGTGCCCCAGGCCATCGTCGGCGCGGGCACCGTGCGCAGCGCCGAGGACGTGCATGCCGCCCACGCGGCGGGCGCGAAGTTCATCGTCAGCCCGGGCTACACGCGGGCCGTGGGCGACGCCTGCAAGTCGCTCGGCGTCGCGCTGCTGCCGGGCGTGTCTACCGGCAGCGAGATCATGATGGCGGCCGACGACGGCTTCGACTTCCTCAAGCTGTTCCCGGCCACCGCGGTGGGCGGCATCCCGCTGCTGAAGGCCTTCTCCGGCCCGTTCGCCGACATCGCGTTCTGCCCCACGGGCGGCGTGACCCTCGAGACCGCGCCGCAGTTCCTCGCGCTGCCCAACGTGAAGGTGGTCGGCGGCTCGTGGCTGACCCCGGCCGACGCGATGAAGAGCGGCGACTGGGCGCGCATCACCGAGTTGGCGAGGCAGGCGTCGGCGATCCGCGCCTGAGCGCGCCGAGCCGCTATTTCGCCGCGGCCTCGCGCCGCCGCTCCTCGGCGGCCTGCATCGCCTGCGCCAGCGCGTCGGCCTCGGGCTGGCGCTGCGCCGCCGAGTCGGCTTCCAGGCCCAGCACGACGCCGGTGCGATCCTCGGCCGGCCGGTTCTGGCTCAGCTTGAACTTGCCCTCGACGCGCGTCACCTCGATCTCGATGCCGACGATGGCCTTGAGCATCGCGTCGAGGTAGTCGGCCGGCGCGTCCGACACGTGCCAGGGCGCGGCGCGGCCGGCCTCGTGGCGTTCGGTCAGGCGCGTGACGAAGGCGCGCAGCCACTGCGGATCCTGCGTCGCGCGCAGCGTGCCGTGCACCTGCACCATCGCGTAGTTCCAGGTCGGCACCGCCTTGCCGTGCTCGGACTTGCCCGGGTACCAGTTCGGCGACACGTAGCCCTGCGGCCCCTGGAACACGAGCAGCACCGGCTGGCCGTCGGCCTCGCGCCAGAGCGGGTTGGCGCGCGCGACGTGGGCCGCCACGCGCCAGCCGTCGCCCACGCGGTCCACCTCGATGGGCATCACGTCCGCCGACAGCTCGGCGCCGCCACGGATCAGCGTGGCCAGCGGATGCGCCCGCATCAGCGCGAGCAGCGCGGCGGGATCCTGTTCGACGAAGTGCGCGGGCTGGTACATGCGGCCTCGTTCAGGCGGGGACGGTGTAGTTGAGCGCCAGCCGGCCGCCATCGACGTAGACGATCTCGCCGGTGACGTAGCTGGACGCGTCGCTGAGCAGGAAGCCGACGACGTCGGCGATCTCCTCGGGCTCGCCCAGGCGCTTCATCGGCGTGCGGCCGAGGATGCGCTGGCGCGCCGCGTCGCTGGTGAGCACCGCGTCGCGCGCGAGGTCGGTCGCGATCGTGCCGGGCGCGACGGCGTTGACGCGCACGCCGTGGTCGATCAGGCCCAGCGACATCGCGCGCGTGAGCTGGTTGATGCCGCCCTTGCTCGCGTTGTAGCTGGCGATGGTGGCGATCGCCATCAGGCCGTTGACCGACGACATGTTGACGATCGCGCCGCGCTTGCGCGCCACCATGTGCCGCGCGACCGCCTGGCCGACGAGGAACGCGCCCTTCAGGTTGACGTTGATGACGGCGTCCCAGTCCTCCTCGGTGACGTCGAGGAACTCGGCGGCGCGGAAGATGCCGGCGTTGTTGACGAGGCCGTCGATGCGGCCGAACGCACTGATCGTGGCGGCGGTGGCGGCGTCGACGGCGGCCTTGGACGACACGTCGCAGCGGATGAAGGACGCCTCGTGGCCCGCGGCGCGCAACTCGGCGGCCAGCGCATCGCCGGGGCCCTCGGCGACGTCCCACAGGGCGACGCGCGCGCCGTCGCGCGCGAGCCGGCGCGCGCACGCGGCGCCGATGCCGTTGGAGGCGCCGGTGATGACGACGACGCGGCCGGCGAGGCCGAAGGAAATGCTGCTGCTCATGGCGGAATCTCGGGAAAACGGGGCTGTAGGAAGCGCGGCGGCGCACGCGCGCGCTCGGCATCGGATCCCTTCACTATACGGCGCGCGGCGCGTGCGGCCCGCGCCGATGGCCGTGTTTCAGGCCGTCGCGCGCGCGGGGCGATCCAGCCACGCGATCAGGCCGGCGGCGTTCAGCGCGACGTCGTCGTGCAGCAGCTCGGCGATGCGGGCGTCGGGCAGGGCGACGCCGAACTCGCGCGCGCCGTCGGCGTACAGCGCCATCAGCGCGGCGCCGATCGCGCCGAGGCGGTCGGGCGCGTCGCGATGGGCCAGCGCGGCGGCGACGGTCGCATCGACCATCGCCAGCAGGCGCTGGGCGCAGTCGGGCACGTCGCCGATGCGGCTGTAGTGGGTGAGGAACATCTGCCGCGGCGACGCGGCCAGCAGGCGCGCGATCGACGCGCGCATCGCGCCGGGATCGAACTGCACCGGCGTGGTGGTCGGAAAGATGAAGGCGCGGCCATCGACGACGAACTCGGGATAGGCCATGCCGAAGTTGTCGCCGGTGAACCAGCCCTGGCTGCGCGCGTCCCAGATGCAATGGTGGTGCAGCGCGTGGCCCGGCGTGTGCGCGAAGACGAGCGGGCGGCCGGCCAGGTGGATCGTCTCGCCGTCGGCGGTGGACTGCACGCGCGCGGCCGGCACCGGCAGCAGCTCGCGGTAGGCACGCGCCATCTGGGCTTCGCCGTAGACGGCCAGCGCGCCTTGCCACAGTGCGGCGGGATCGATCATGTGGCGCGCGCCGCGCGGGTGCACGATCAACCGCGCGATCGGCAACGCCTGCATCAGCTGGCCAACGCCGCCGGCGTGGTCGAGGTGGACATGCGTGGCGATCACGAAGTCCACCGCATCGCGCGCGATGCCCAGCGCATCGAGCGCGGCCAGCAGGCGCGGCACGGCCAGCGCGGTGCCGGTGTCGATGAAAGCGGCGCGACCGCCGTCGGCCACCAGGTAGGCGGCGTCGAAGCGGTCGCGATGGAAGCCGGTGTCGATGGCCCAGAGGCCGTCGCCCAGCGGTTCGACGAAGCCCGGCAGCGCGGAGGACATGGGTGTCGCCCCGTGCGCCGGCTCGCGGTCAGGAAACGACGCCGAGGGCGACGTACAGGCGGGCGATCTCGGGCGCGCCGTCCGTGCCCTGCACGGTGCGCAGCGTCTTCGCGGCGGCGGCCTTGCCCTTGCCCGACTGCAGCTGGGCCACGCCCAGGCGCAGCTTGGCGTCCTCCGGATGCTTCAGGCTGTCCTTGGCGATGCCTTCCTGGATCAGCGCGATGCCTTCGTCGTACTTGCCCATCGACGCGTACTCGGCGCCGATCTGCACGAGGTCGTCGCCGGTCTTGCCGGCCTTGGCGTCCGCGGTGCGCTTGGCCAGCGAGGCGGCCGCGTCGGCGGCGCTCTTGTTGACCAGGTCGCGCAGGCGCTGCTGGCGCGACGCCTCGGCGCCGGTGCCGAGCACGCCGGCGGCGTAGCCCTTGTCGACCACCATCTTCGCCTCGGCCGGCAGCTGGGCCTGCAGCAGCAGCTGGCCCATCTCCATGTAGTCGGCGGCGGCCGTCAGGTTGCCGGACGCCAGGCGCAGGCGCAGCAGGTCGAGCGAGAAGCGCGCCGAGAAGTTGGCCTTGCCCGGCAGGTCGGCCAGGTAGATGCTGGTGTACTGCTTGTTGCCCGGGTAGTTGAGCACCAGCTTTTCCTTGACCTGCAGGTCGCCCGCCTTGTTGTTCGTGTGGCGGTAGGCGTCGGCCAGGCGCAGCAGATCGTCCTCGTCCGGACGGCGGCCGGCGGCTTCGGCGGCCTGGACCTTGGCGGCGTTCTCGCGCGCGATCTGGCCGTAGTCGCCGCTGGAGCCCTGGACGTAGTCCTGGATCTGGCGCAGGTCCGAACCGGAATAGCCGGCGGCCTTGGCCTTGTCGATCCACTGCATCGCCTTGGCGTTGTTGTGCTGCTGGGCATAGATGCCGGCGACGGTCGTCGCCAGGCGGCCGGCCTCGGCCGGCGGCACGTGGCCGGTGCCGAACGCCATTTCGTACTGCTGGGCGGCCTCGCCGTCGGCATGCATGGACTGGTAGGCCGCGCCGCGGATGCGGGCCAGCATGTACGTGTCTTCCGGTCCGGAGCCGGTGACGCCGTTGAGCTTGGCCAGGGCTTCCTTGGACTTGCCGGCGCGCACGAGATCGCTGGCTTCCTTGAGCGGCTTGGCGACGGCGGCGGACACGGCGGCTTGGGCGACCTGGACTTGCGCCAGGCCGGCGGCCAGCAGCAGGGCGGCCAGGAGACGGGTGGTCTTCATGGGTTGTTCGAACCTGTAAGTAGACACTCTGAATGGGAGAAGGCGCACTGCGAGCAGTGCGCCTTCCAGGGGGTGGTACGGCTTTTGATCAGTGCGTGAACTGTTCGTTCCCGACGATGCCGATCTTGGTGACGCCCAGGCGCTGCGCCTCGGCCATCACTTCGGCGACGTACTTGTACGGGGCCAGCTTGTTCGGGATCAGGTGCACTTCGGGCTGGTCCGGCATCTGCGTCAGGCGATACAGGTGCGTTTCCAGATCCGCGCGATCCTTGATCACCTCGCCGCCGAAGCCGATCTGGCCGTCGAAGTCGACGACGATCTCGACGACCGTCGGCGGGGTGGGCGGCTTCGCATCCGAATTGACCGGCATGTTCAGCTTCACCGCGTGCGTCTGGATCGGGATCGTGATGATCAGCATGATCAGCAGCACCAGCATCACGTCGATCAGCGGCGTGGTGTTGATGTCCACCATCACGTCGCCGTCGCCACCACCGTCGCTCAGGTTCATTGCCATGGGGTGGGTTCCTTATTGGTTCGGCGGCGGCTCGGTGATGAAACCGACCTTCGCGATGCCCGCGCGCTGGCAGGCGAACACCACGCGACCGATGGACTCGTAGCGAGCGCCCTGGTCACCGCGGATGTGCACCTCGGGTTGCGGCTTGATCTTGGCCTTCTCGGTGAGCATCGTGACCAGTTCGTCGATGTCGTGGATCTGGTGGGTGTTCCAGTAGACATCGCCGTCCTTGCTGACCGCCAGCAGGATGTTCTCCGGCTTGGTGACGGTCACGACGTTCTTTTCCTTGGGCAGTTCCAGCGTGATCGACTGCGTCACGACCGGGATCGTGATCAGGAAGATGATCAACAGGACCAGCATGACGTCCACCAGGGGCGTCGTGTTGATGGTCGAGTTGACCTCTTCTTCCCCGTCGGCGCCATCGCTTCCGACATTCATTGCCATGGGAGTTCCTTCGCGTTACAGGCGTTCAGGAGAAACGCGAGTTCAGCGCTTGCCGGCCAGCAGGACGTTGTGCAGGTCGCCCGAGAACGCGCGGACCTTTTCCATCACCGTCTTGTTGCGGCGAACCAGCCAGTTGTAGCCCATGACGGCCGGAACGGCGACGGCCAGACCGATGGCGGTCATGATCAGCGCTTCACCGACGGGGCCGGCGACCTTGTCGATCGACGCCTGGCCGGCGATACCGATCTGGGTCAGGGCGCCGTAGATACCCCAAACGGTACCGAACAGGCCGACGAACGGAGCGGTCGAGCCGACGGTGGCCAGGAAGGCGAGGCCGTCAGACAGGCGCGACTGGATGTTTTCGACGGCGCGCGAGACGCTCATCGAGATCCAGGTGTGGCGGTCGATCTGCTCGACCAGCGTGCCTTCGTGGTGCTCGCTGGACTTCAGGCCGGATTCGGCGATGTAGCGGAAGGCCGAGCCTTCTTCCAGCGTGTTGGTGCCGGCCTTGATCGAGCCCGCGGTCCAGAAGCCGTCGCCCACGCCGTTGGCGGACTGGAACATCTTGCGCTGTTCCCAGTACTTCGTGAAGATGATGTACCAGCTGCCCATCGACATGATCAGCATGATCACCAGGTTGAACTTGGCGATCCAGCCGCCGTCGCGCCACAGGGCGCCGAGGCCGTACGGGTTCTCGATCGTGGCCTTGCCTTCAGCGGCGGGGGCCGGGACAGGCGCCGCGCTGGTGTCGACCGCGGCCGGAGCCGGCGTGGCCGAGACGTCGGAAGCCGCAGCGGCGGCGGGAGCCGATGCGGTCGCGTCCGCCGGAGCCGATGCTTGCGCCAGAGCGGTGGTCGGGGCGGCGGCGACGGTCGCCAGCGCGAGGAGCGCGGCCGCAAAGGGAGTGCGCATCGTGTTCAGAAAGGACATGGTTCCTCCGGGAGGGAATGGTGCCGGCCAGCATGTCGATCTTGGCCGGGTATCACAGAAAAAAGGGGTGGGCTGGGCGGGGCGGCCCGCGACTACTCGAGCTTCCAGACGTACTCGGCGACCGTGGTGGTGCCCACGGGGCGGCCTTGTTCGTCGATGCCGGGATAGACGTGGCAGGTGCTGAAGGCGGCCTTGGCGGCGTTGTCCAGCAGACGGTGCTCGCGCGTCGGGCCCGAGGAACCGACGACTTCGGCGTTCGTCACCTTGCCGGCGGCGTCCACGGTGAGCTTGATGCGGCTGATGCCGGTGGCTCCGGCGCGCACGGCCGCGGGCGGGAAGTCGGGCTTGCAGGCCGGGTCGTTCGCGTCGACGCGGGCCGCACGGGCGGCGACAGGCGCCGCGGTCGGCGCCGGGGGCGCGACGGGCTCGACCTTGCGGTCAGGCGCCGGCGGCGGCAGCACGTTGGTGGTGGTGATCGTCTGTTGCACCGGCGGCGGGGGCACGTCCACCGGCGGCGGCGGGACGTAGACCGGCGGCGGCGGCAGATTCTTCGGCGGCGGCGGCAGATCCTTGGGCGGCGGGGGCGGGGGGGGCGGCGGCGCGTCGACGGCCTTCGCCTCGACGACCTTCACCACATCCACCACCTTCTTGGCCAGGCCCGAAACCAGGGCATAGGCCAGCAGCACGTGCATGATGATGACGATGATCAAGCCGGTCGGATGCTTCCCCGGGTTGCGCTGCGATTCAGCAAAATTCACTCGAAATACCTCCAGACGACCCGGTTGGGCGCTGCATCTTTTCCTGCGGCTCCACGGCGCGGCTGCGCAGCGGAGTCGCGAACTATAGCGTGATCCCGTACTCCAGCCTTTACGGGTTTCCCTTAATTTTCGACGCCTCTTATGCGTTTAGACCGCACCGAATATCGTCAGGATGCGGATTGGCAGTGGCTTGTGACAGTCAGGTGCGCCGAACGACCGTTCGTTTCTCCAGCCCTGAACGGAACGACCGGATCGCACGCGCCGAGCCTGAACCTGCTCGACATGGGAGCAAGAGGCGTTCCACTGTAGGCAGACTACGCGTCGCCGCCCCGCATTCGGCGTCGCGGGCGCAGTATCCGTCAGTCAATCACCTCATCGGGGGATTGTCGCGTGAAGCGGACGGACATTTGGCGGTGACCCGGGTCAATGCTCCATCGACGCGTTGGCCAGGCCCGCCTCGTCGCGCAGCGGCGCGCGCTCGCGAGCGGACAGCCAGGTGCACGCCGCGCCGCCGAACGCGATGCCGCACAGGCCGGCCAGGGCCCAGCCGTCGGGCACGTGCGCGAACACGAGCCAGCCCAGCAGCGTGCTGAAGGCGATCTGCGCGAACAGCAGCGGCGTGAGCGTGGCCACGCCGGCCCTGGCGTAGCCGACCACCAGCATCCAGTGGCCGGCGGTGCTGAGCGCGCAGACCAGCCCGAGCAGCGCCCAGGTCGTCCACGAGCCGAGCGGCGCCCAGAAGAACGGCAGCGCCAGGGTGGCCAGCGCGGCGCCGGTGCAGCCGGTGTAGAGCTGCATCGTGCCGACGTCGTCGACCCGGGCGAGCCGGCTGGTGACCAGGTGGAAGCCGGTGTTGAGCGCCAGCGTCGCCAGCGGCAGCAGCAGCGCCGGCGACAGCAGGTCGGCGCCGGGCCGCACAACCAGCAGCGCGCCGGCGAACGTCAGCGCGATCAGCGCCCAGCGCGCGGGCGACACGAACTCGCCGAACGCCAGCGACGAGATCAGCATCATCAGCACCGGCGTCAGCATGAGGATGGCGGTGAACTCGCCGACCGCGACGTAGCGCAGGCTCAGGAACGAGGCGACGCTGGTCGACATGATCAGCACGCCGCGCAGCACGTGCAGCCAGGGATGGCGCGTGCGCAGCAGCGCCTTGCCGCGACCGGGCAGCAGCGTCAGCGCGCTGACGCCGGCCTGGGTCATGTAGCGGAACCACACCAGCATCATCACCGGCACGGCGTTGATGGCCTTGGAGGTGGTGTCGAGCCCCGAGAAGCAGGCGACCGCGGCGAGGACGAACAAGGCGCCCAGCAGGCGGGCGTCGGCGGGACGGCGGGCGGCGGCCGGCAGGCGCAGGGCGTGGGTGGTGGTCATGCTGGACGCCAGGTTAGGCGTGCGCGGACATGTCGTCTACGATGCAGGGTCAATGCACTTCATGTCGGAACACAATGAAGGTGGATCCACCCGCTGACGGCGCGCTGGCCGAGCTCGACATCCGCTGGCTACGGCTGTTCGAGCAGGTGCTCGCCACCCGCAGCGTCACGCGTTCGGCCGAGCTCCTGGGCCAGAGCCAGCCGACGGTCAGCATCTGGCTGGGCAAGCTGCGCGAGCGCCTGGGCGACCCGCTGTTCGTGCGCACCGCCGACGGCATGCTGCCGACGCCGCGCGCCCAGGCGCTGGCCGGCCCGGTGCGCGACGCGCTGCGCGCGCTCGGCGAGATCGCCGCCCCGCAGGCGCCGTTCGACCCGGCCACCAGCACGCGGCCCTGGCGCATCTGCATGACCGACGCCAGCCACGCCACCGTGCTGCCGCGCCTGCTCGCGCACCTGCGCGCGCGGGCGCCGCGCGCGACCGTGACGGCGATCCGCATCGACGACGACACCGGCGCCGCGCTGCAGTCCGGCGCGGCCGACATCGCCGTCGGCTACATCCCCTGGCTGGACACCGGCTTCTACCAGCAGGCGCTGTTCACGCAGGACTGGATCTGCCTGGCCGCGCCGTCCAACACCCGCATCGGCGCGACGCTCACGCTGCGCGGCTACCGCGAGGCCGCGCACGTGGTCACCCACGCCGGCACCGGCGCCGCCGACCTCGAGGCCGCGCTGGCCCGCGCCCGCATCGAGCGCCGCGCGATGCTGTCGCTGCCGGGCTTCCTGGGCCTGGCGGCCATCGTGTCGACGTCCGACCTGGTGGCCACGCTGCCGCGCCAGATCGGCGAGACGCTCGCGCGCAACGCCGGGCTGCGCGTGCTGGCGTGCCCGTTCCCGGTGCCGCCGTTCACCGTCAAGCAGCATTGGCACGAGCGCTTCCACCAGGACCCGGCCAACCGCTGGCTGCGCGAGCAGGTAGCCGCGCTGCTGATGGCGTCCGCGGCGAAGCCGGCGCGCGTCAGATCACCTCGCGCAGCACCTTGACGACGTCCTGCAGCGCCGGCAGCAGCTGCGTCAGCGCGGCGGCGTCGGGGTAGCGGGTGGTCTGGAAGGTCATGCTGATCGCGCCGACGCAGTGGCCGTGGCGGTCGAACAGCGCGGCCGCGATGCCGCCCAGGCCCAGGTCGATGTACTGGTCGACGTGGGCGTAGCCGAGCCGCCGGGCGGCGGCGACGCTGTCGCGGAAGGCCGCGAGCTCGGTCACCGTGTTGGCCGTGAAGCGGCTGAAGTCGTGACTGGCGATCCAGGCGTCGAGCCTGGCCTTGTCGAGGGTCGACAGGATCGCGAAGCCGGGCGACACCACGTGCGCCGGCGTGCGGGCGCCGGCGTGGAAGCCGATCGAGACGACGCGCGGCGAGTTGCTGCGCTCGAGGTAGACGACCTCGTGGCCGTCCAGCACGCTGAGGTTGGCCGTCTCGCCGGTCTGCATCGACAGCCGCTGCAGGAACGGCCGCACCAGCCGCGGCAGCCGCGCCGCCTCGAGGTAGCTCTGCCCCAGCCGCAGGATGGACGGCAGCAGCCAGTAGTGCTTGCCGTCGGTGTCCGCGTAGCCGAAGTGCACCAGGCTCACCAGGTAGCGCCGGGCGGCGGTGCGCGTGAGGCCGGCCAGCGCGCCGGCCTCGGTGGCGGTCAGGCGCGGGTGGTCGTCCGAGAACAGCTCGATGATGCGCAGGCCCTTGCCCAGGCCCTCGATGAGCAGCGAGCGGTCGAATTCCTTGGGGGCGGTCATGGACGGGTGGCCCGGGGAAACCCGGAAAACGGTCGATCATGGATCTGATGTGATCGATGATCGATCGTCGGGCCATTGGCGCCTATGGGAAAAACCCCGCGCGCTGCCTACATTGCGTTCCAGAGGCGGGGCCGACATCACCCGCCCGACGTCCACCCAACGGAGACAAGCATGACCCAGGATCACGGCAGCTCACAGACGCGCAAGGCCACGGCCAGCGGCTGGATCGGCTCGGCGCTCGAGTACTACGACTTCTTCATCTACGCGACCGCCGCGTCGCTGATCTTCCCGCAGATCTTCTTCCCCAAGGGCAACCCGACGACGGCGATCGTCGCGTCGTTGGCGACCTACGGCGTGGGGTATGTGGCGCGGCCGATCGGCGCGTTCTTCCTCGGCCACCTGGGCGACACCCACGGCCGCAAGCGCGTGCTGCTGATCTGCATGTTCATGATGGGCCTGTCGACCATCGCCGTCGGCCTGCTGCCCACCTACGACCAGGTCGGCCTGCTGGCGCCGGTGCTGCTGGTGATCCTGCGGCTGATCCAGGGCTTCGCGGTGGCCGGCGAGATCTCCGGCGCGAGCTCGATGATCCTGGAGCACGCGCCGTTCGGCCGGCGCGGCTTCTTTTCCAGCTTCACGCTGCAGGGCGTGCAGGCCGGCCAGATCCTGGCGGCCGCCGTGTTCCTGCCGCTGGCGCACTACATGCCCGCGGACCAGTTCAACGCCTGGGGCTGGCGCATCCCGTTCATCCTGAGCTTCGTCGTGATCGCGGTGGCCTACGTCATCCGGCGCGAGGTCGACGAGACGCCCGCCTTCGCCGCCGAGGCCGAGCGCGGCGCGGTGCCCAGGACGCCGGTGCTGGAGGCCTTCCGCTTCCACTGGGACGACATGCTGCGCGTGGTGTGCTGCTCGCTGATGAACGTGATCGCGGTCGTCGCGACCATCTTCGGCGCCGCCTATGCCGTGCAGCCGGCCTACGGCATCGGCTTCAGCAAGGACGTCTACCTGTGGATCCCGGTGATCGGCAACGTCATCGCGGTGCTGATCATCCCGGTGGTGGGCAACCTGTCCGACCGCATCGGCCGCCGCCCGTTCATCATCGCCGGCGCGCTCGGCTCGGGGCTGCTGTCGTACGCCTACCTGTATGCGATCAGCATCCACAACGTGCCGCTGGCGATCTGCATGTCGCTGCTGATGTGGGGCGTGGTCTACCAGGGCTACAACGCGGTGTTCCCGAGCTTCTATCCCGAGCTGTTCCCGACCCGCGCCCGTGTGTCCGCGATGGCGATCTCGCAGAACATCGGCACCATGATCACCGCGATGCTGCCGGCGCTGTTCGCCTCCGTCGCGCCCCCGGGGTCGACCAACATCCCGCTGGTGATCGGCACGCTGACGCTGGTGACGACCTCGATCGCCGCGATCGCCGCCTTCAGCGCCCGCGAGACCTACCGCGTCGCCCTGAAGGATCTCGGCAACCGGGGCGCGGTGCCCGCCGACAAGAGCGAGTACGACCACCAGCGCGAAGTCGTGATCTCGCAGTCGCGCTGGCGCAAGGCGGCCTGAACCGCAGCGCGCACCCAGGAGCTTCCCATGATCAGTGGCAAGACGACGCTCATCGCCCACATCGGCTTCCCGACCGAGGCGTTCAAGGCGCCGATGATCTACAACCCGTGGTTCGACAGGCACGGCATCGACGCGGCGGTCATCCCGATGGGCGTGCGCCCCGAGGACTACGCGACCAGCCTGATGGCCATCTTCCGCATGTCCAACGTGCGCGGCGCGCTGGTGACGATGCCGCACAAGGTCGTCACCAACAGCCTGGTCGACGAGCTGACGCCGACCGCGCGCATCGCCGGCGCGTCCAACGCGATCCTGCTGCGCCCCGACGGCACGCTGCTGGGCGACCAGTTCGACGGCGCCGGCTTCGTGCGCGGCGTGCAGCGCAAGGGGCTGGACCTCGCCGGCAAGCGTGTGCTGGTGTCGGGCAACGGCGGCGTCGGCTCGGCGATCGCCGCCTCGCTGGCCGCGGCGGGCGTCGCGCGGATGGCGCTGTTCGACGACCACGCGGTCGCCTCGCAGGCCCTGGCCGGCCGCCTGCGCGAGCACTACCCGCGGCTCGAGATCGGCATCGGCTCCAACGATCCGGCCGGCTTCGACCTGATCGTCAACGCGACCCCGCTGGGCATGAAGGACGGCGACCCGCTGCCGTTCGACATGGCGCGCGTCGCGCCCACGACCTTCGTCGGCGAGGTCGTGATGAAGCAGGAGATGACCCCGCTGCTGCTCGCGGCCAGGGCCAAGGGCTGCCCGTACCAGCTGGGCACCGACATGCTGTTCGAGATGATCCCCGCCTACCTCGAGTTCTTCGGCTTCGGCAGCGCGACGCCCGAGGAATTGCGCGAGGTCGCGCAGCTGCGCTACTAGGCTGCGCCACCGAGTTCCCACCACACCAACGATGCCACCAACTGCACCCGACGCGGTGCGAGGAGACAACCCATGATCCGCAAGTTTGCCACCGCGACGGCGCTGGCGGCGGCCGCCGCATGCGCGCACGCCGAGCCCAGCAGCGTCACGCTCTACGGCAACATCGACCTGTACGGCAACTACATGCGCAGCAGCAGCGGCGTGCACGTGGTGGCGCTGGAGGACGGCGCCTACCTGCGCAGCCGCTGGGGCCTGCGCGGCAACGAGGACCTGGGCGGCGGCTACGGCGTCACCTTCAAGCTCGAGGGCGGCATCAACGCCGACAACGGCTCGTCGGCCGTCAACGGCATCCTGTTCGACCGCCAGTCCTACGTCGGCCTGGACACCCCGTGGGCCGAGTTCCGCGTCGGCCGCCAGAACGGCCCGATCCAGGCGCGCGGCGCCTACATCGACTGGACCGCGCGCGACCTCGGCTCGATGATCAACAACTTCGGCGTGCCCTCGCGCTACGACAACGACGTCTCGTTCATCACCAAGCGCTTCGGCGGCCTGCAGGTCGAGGGCCACGGCTCGCTGCCCGAGAGCCCCGTGGGCAACCGACCGATCGTCTGGCAGCTGGGCCTGGACTGGCAGAACGACAGCTTCCGCGCCGGCTACCTCGGCCTGCGCGGCGAGCCGCCGTCGCACGCGACGATCAACCGCAGCGTGGTCTACGACAACGTCTACGCCAACTGGATGTACGGCCGCGGCACGGTCTACCTGGCCTACGTGCACAGCAACAACGACACGGCCACCGCGGTCAGCAACACCGCCGGCACGATCCTGAGCAACACGGGCGGCTACAACGCGGGCACCAACCCCGACCTGAACCACTTCTACGACATCTGGCAGGGCTCGGTCGACTACAACGTGACGCCGCAGCTGCGCGTGGGCGCGCTGTGGGGCCGCATCGAGGACAAGTCGGGCCGCGACCGCGGCGCCAGCGGCGGGGCGGCGGGCGCGTACTACGACCTGTCCAAGCGCACGATGCTGCTGGCGCTGGTCGACACGATCCGCAACGACGCCAACGGCGGCTGGCGGCCGGCGGGCTCGGGCGGGCTGAAGTCGAACTTCACCAACCCGAACGACGTCAACGGCCGCACCATCACCGGCGTGCAGCTGGGCTGCGTCCACAAGTTCTGACATCTCGCCTACCATCGTCCCACCGCAGGTTCATGGAGCATTCGATGACGTCTCCCGCACTCGAACGCGAACTCCGCGCCGATCCCAGCGACCCGATCGGGCTCGACGGCATCGAGTTCGTCGAATACACCACGCCGCGGCCCCAGGCCCTCGGCCAGGTGCTGGAGACCATGGGCTTCCGGCCGATCGCGCGGCACCGCTCGCGCGAGGTCACGCTGTACCGCCAGGGCGCGATGAACGTCGTCGTCAACGCCAGCGAGCCGGCGCCGGCGGACGGCGAGGGCGGCCATGACGACGCGCCGAAGATCGCCGCGATCGCGCTGCGCGTGCGCGACGCCGCGGCGGCGTACCGGCACGTGCTGGACCTGGGCGCGTGGGCGGTGCCGACGCACGTCGAGGTGATGGAGCTCAACATCCCCGCCATCCACGGCGTCGGCGGCTCGCGCATCTACTTCGTCGACCGGCACAGGGAGTTCTCGATCTACGACGTCGACTTCACCGCGATCCCCACCGTCGACCCGCACCCGCCGGCGCTCGCGGGCCTGCACTGGTTCGGCGTCGTGCAGTACATCGGCAACGACCGCATGCAGGACTGGACGGCGTTCTACTCGATGCTGTTCGGCTTCGCGGTGCTGCCCGACGACCAGCGCTTCGGCGTCATGCCCAAGGGCCGCGTGCTCGTCGGCCCGGGCGGCGCGGCGAGCCGCTTCTACGTGCAGCTGATCGAGCCCGAGCCGGGCATCGTCGATGCCGAGGGCCGCGAGTGGATCGCGCGCATCGGGCTCGGCACGCCCGACCCGCGGGCCTGCGTGGCGCTGCTGCGCGAACGCGGCGTGCAGTTCAACGAGACGCCGCACGTGCATTCGGACGAGCGCGGCGCCGTCACGCGCACGCAGCTGGGCAGCGTCGTCTTCGAACTGGTCCGCGACGACAGGAGCGCCTCATGAGCCAGCACACCGGCCGCATCGACGATTTCGGCATGGACACCATCTCGCTGGCGGGCCCGCTGCCGGCCAAGCTGCGGGCGATCCGCGAAGCCGGCTTCTCGCAGGTGATGCTGTCCGCGCGCGACCTCGTGGGCCACGCCGAGGGCGTCGAGGCCGCGATCGCCGCGGTGCGCGAGAGCGGGCTGCGCGTCACCGGCTTCCAGGTGCTGCGCGACTTCGAAGGGCTGTCGGGCCAGCTGCACGAGTACAAGGTCGACATCGCCAAGTCGATGCTGGAGCTGTGCGCGGCCGTCGGCGCCAAGGTGCTGCTGGTGTGCTCGTCGACCTCCGCGCACGCTTCCGCCGACCCCGACCTGATCGCGCGCGACCTGCGCAAGCTGGCGATGCTGGCGATCCCGCGCGGCATCCGCGTCGCCTTCGAGGCGCTGTCCTGGGGCCGCAACATCGAGGAGTTCCCGGCCGCCTGGGACGTCGTGATGCGCGCCGACATGCCCAACCTCGGCATCGGCCTGGACTCGTTCCACATGTTCGCCACCAAGACCTCGCTGGACGAGCTGCAGTGGCTGGACCCCGAGCGCATCTTCCTCGTGCAGCTGGCCGACTTCATGTGGCAGGAGATCCGCTCGGTGGAGGAGCGCATTGCCACCGCGCGCCACTTCCGCGTCTTCCCCGGCGAGGGCGCGCACAGCGACCAGGTGGCCGAGCTCGTCTCGCGCCTGCACGCCCAGGGCTACCGCGGCGACTACAGCTTCGAGGTCTTCAACGACGACTACCAGCAGATCCCGCTGCCCGACGTCGCGCGCCGCGCGCGCAGGGCGGCCGACTGGCTGGGCGAGGGCATCCTGCGCCGCTCGGTGCCGCTGCCGGGGGCGATGCGGCTGCAGCGCGCGGCCTGACGGGAGGGTTCCTGTCCGACTCAGGTCGATGTCGGCGGACGTCCCCTGCGCCTGTAACCGGGTGAATACAGCCTTCGGTATGTGCGGTTCGTCACGGAAATGGTGGCTCCGGCGCGTCGAAGCACCCTTTGGTGGGATGCCTTTCCGGCCGATTGGGAGCACATTGACAGTGTGGAATCCCGCCCGGAAGGAGGCCGCCCATGACCGAACTGCTGCTGGTATCGCTGGTGCTCGTCGCACTGGCCGTCCGCACGTTCCAGGTGCGGCACCGGATCGCGGGCTGGGAGTGCCTGTGGCGCTTCCGTTCCGGGCCCTGCACGGTCGAGCTGCGGCGCCACGCCGGCCTGGCGCGCCTGGGCGACGACTCGTGCGAGTTCCCGCAGCCGCGCGAATTCCGTGTCGTATCGCTGCGTCTGGGCGGCATCCCGCTGTGGTCACAGCAGGCCATCGTCAGCCTGCCGACGGACGTCGATTCGCGCATCGGCGATGTGCCGCCCGGCGAGTTCGACCACCTGTTCGACCGCCACTTCCGCATGTCCTGGCCGCGCCAGGCGACCCGGCTGGCGGCGCGCGCGCACTGACGCCGGCGACGTCCGGCAGCGGTCGATGCGCCGCCTTTGCCATGCCGACTACACAGCAATGTAGTTACAGCACATGGGCAGGGAAAATCCGGTCTTGGTGATGTAGTTTTGCTTCAATAGCATCGCGCCACGTCGAGTCGCCGTCCATCGTGGCGCGGCGCCGCGTGGCGTGAGGCAGACCATGAACAAGACACTGGAGACGGCGTTCCGCGGCCTGCGCGGGATCACGTTCGCGTTGCTCGCCGCGAGCGTCGTGACGGCTTGCGGCGGCGGCGAAGGGGCGGGCACCGCCCGCGACGACACGCTGGAGGCCGCCAACTCGGCGACCGCCCAGACCGTGCTGCACGCGGTGCCCCCGGCGACGTCGACCGCGGCGGCCGACGACCGCAAGAAGATCGCCGACGTTGTCGCGACCAGCCTGCGCGTCCACTACCATCGCCTGAACTCCGACTACACCGGATGGCAGATCCACACCTGGAACGCCGCCCAGAGCCCGGCCTGGAACGGCGGCTGGAACGCCAGCGGCAGCGACGACTTCGGCGTTTACTACGACGTGCCGCTGGCTGCGTCCTCGGGCACCGTCGGCTACCTGTTCCACAACGGCGACACCAAGGACGACAACGGCGCCGACCAGGCCTACACGCTGGTCTCCGGCGCCAACGAGATCTGGCGCGTCGAGGGCGACCTGACGACCTATGCCAGCAACCCGCTGACCGCGCCGGTGCCCGACATCACGACGCTGCGCGTCCACTACATCCGCTTCGCCAGCGACTACGCCAGCTGGGGCCTGCACCTGTGGGGCGGCAGCGGCCTGGACACCTCGCGCATGACCGGCATCGGCTACGGCGACTGGAACAACCCGACGCCGTTCAGCGCGATGCCCAACGAGGCGGCCGGCAACGGCGAGATCGTGTTCGACATCCCGGTGCTGAACCCGACGACGAACGCCGGCGTCAGCTCGATCGAGTTCCTGATCCACGGCATGCCGCCCAACGTCAACGACAAGGACGGCCGCCCGAACAACATCCACGTCGACTTCGGCGGGCTCACGATCGCCAACCAGGTCGGCCAGGTCTGGCTGGTCGAGCAGGACGCGACCGTCTACACGAGCAAGCCCGACCTGCGCTCGGTCTCGACGACCGACGCCCGCGCGGTCTGGCTGAACGGCTCGCTGGTGAAGTGGCCGCGCGTCGCCGCCGACGGGCCGGTCAGGCTCTACTGGTCGGCCACGGGGGCGATCGTCGCCGCGAAGGACCAGCCCCTCTCCGGCGCCGACGGCTTCATCACGCTCGACCCGACCACCGCCGCCGTGCCGAGCGCATCCGCGACGCGCTTCAAGTACGTCGGCAACGGCGGGGTGTTCGCCGTCCGCGCGGCCGACGCGCCGCAGCTCAAGAAGCTGCTCACGAACCAGGTGGTGCTGGTGCAGGAGGACGCGGCCGGCGCCGTCCAGAACGCGACGACCGCCCAGCTGGCCGGCGCGCTCGACGACCTGTACGCGCCGGCGTCCGCGACCGCGCCGCTCGGCGCGACCGTCGACCGCGGCCGCACGACCTTCCGCCTGTGGGCACCGACCGCGCGCAGCGTGTCGCTGTACGCCTACCTCGGCGCGACGGCGGGCGCCAAGCTCGCGCTGCCGATGGCCTTCGACGCGGCCACCGGCGTCTGGAGCCTGACGCTGCCCGGCGAGTGGGACGGCGTCTACTACATGTACGGCGTGCAGGTGTTCGTGCGCGGCACGGGCGTCGTGCGCAACATCGTCACCGACCCGTACTCGCTGAGCCTGTCGGCCAACAGCCTGCGCAGCCAGGTGACCGACCTGTCGTCGGGCCGCCTCAAGCCCCCGGCCTGGGACGCGACGCTCCCGCCGCAGACCGTGGCCGGCTCGACCGACATGGCGATCTACGAGCTGCACGTGCGCGACTTCTCGGACAACGATCCGACCGTGCCGGCCGCGCACCGCGGCAAGTTCATGGCCTTCACCGACATGGAGTCCAACGGCATGCGCCACCTGCGCGCGCTGGCCCGCGCCGGCCTGACCGACGTGCACCTGATGCCCAGCTTCGACATCTCGAGCATCCCCGAGATCGGCTGCACGACGCCGAGCCCGGGCGGGGCGCCGGATTCGACCGCGCAGCAGGCCACGGTCGCGGCCACGGCGTCGACCGACTGCTACAACTGGGGCTACGACCCGTTCCACTTCACCGCGCCGGAAGGCAGCTACGCGACCTCGGTGGCCGACGGCTCGACCCGCGTGATCGAGTTCCGTCGCATGGTGCAGTCGCTGAACCAGGCGGGCCTGCGCGTGGGCATGGACGTCGTGTTCAACCACACGAGCGCATCGGGCGAGTACGCGAACTCGGTGCTGGACCAGGTCGTGCCGGGCTACTACCACCGCCTCGACGCGTCGGGCAACGTGCTGCGCGACTCGTGCTGCGACGACACGGCCACCGAGAACATGATGATGGGCCGCCTGATGACCGACTCGGTCGTCACCTGGGCGCGCGACTATCACGTCAGCTCGTTCCGCTTCGACATCATGGGCCTGCAGCCGCGCGACGCGATGGTGTCGCTGCAGGCCAAGGTCGACGCCGCGGTCGGCCACCACGTCGAGCTGATCGGCGAGGGCTGGAACTTCGGCGCGGTGGCCAACGGCGCGCGCTTCGTGCAGGCCGACATGCTGGACATGAACGGCACCGGCATCGGCACCTTCAACCCGGCGATCCGCGACGCGATCCGGGGCGGCGGCTGCTGCGACTCGGGCAACTCGCTGGTCGCCAACCAGGGCTACATCAACGGCCTGTTCTACGACCCGAACGCGCAGGGCGGCGGCCACGGCGCGGGCGACCTGATGTGGCTGGGCGACGTGATCAAGGCCAGCCTGGCGGGCTCGATCCGCAGCTACACGCTGACCACGAGCTGGGACGCGCAGCTGCCGCTGGAGCAGATCAGCTTCGAGGGTCTGCCGGCGGGCTACGTGACGAATCCGTCGGAGGTGGTGAACTACTTCGAGAACCACGACAACCTGACGATCTTCGACGCCAACGTCTACAAGCTGCCGACGGCGACCTCGCGCGAGGATCGCGCCCGCGTGCAGATGCTGGGCGCGGCGATCAACGCGTTCAGCCAGGGGGTGGCGTACTTCCACGCGGGGGTGGACACGCTGCGCAGCAAGTCGCTGGACGGCAACAGCTACGACTCGGGCGACTGGTTCAACCGCCTCGACTGGAGCTACGTCGACAACAACTTCGGCGTCGGCCTGCCGATGGCGGCGTCCAACCAGTCGAACTGGCCGATGCAGCAGCCGTTGCTGGCGAACGCGGGCATCAAGCCGACGCCGGTCGAGATCGCGTGGGCGCGGGACGAGTTCCGCGACCTGCTCAAGATCCGGCGCAGCACGACGCTGCTGCGGATGGCGAGCGCGGACGACATCAAGGCGCGGCTCAAGTTCTACAACACGGGGTCGCAGCAGGTGCCGACGGTGCTTGTCGGCGATCTCGATGGTCGCGGCTATGCGGGCGCGAACTTCCAGGAGCTGGCGTACTTCGTGAATGTCGACAAGGCGGCGCATTCGATTGCCATTCCTGCGTTGGCGGGGAAGGCGTTCGAGCTGCATCCGGTGCAGGCGGCGTTCTCGGCGGCCGACAAGCGCGCGGCGCAGGCGACGGTCGACAACTTGTCCGGAACTTTCAACATTCCTGCGCGGACAGCGGTGGTGTTTGTCGTGAAGCGCTGAGTCCTGTTCTTGCCGAGGTTGCCTGCGGCGCTCTTGCCAAACAAGACCGCGTTGTTTACAGGAATGACCGCAACAACGCGTCGAACTCGGAAGGGGTCTCCAGCACGCTCAGGTGCGACGCATCTGCGATCACCTCGAAGCGCGCACCAGGAACGCGGTCCGCGATCGCCTGCCCCATCGCCGGCGGCGCCCCCGCGTCGCGCGCACCGGAGATCACCAGCGTCGGACAACGGATCTCCCCGAGTCGATCCTGCCAAGCCACCCCTGCGACGGCCGAACAGCTCGAGGCATAACCGGCCGGGTCATTGCGCAGGATCGTCGCGCGGACGGCCTGGGCAGCCGCGGGCGACGCCGCGCGGAAGTCGGCGTGCAGGTAGCGCTCGACCACCATGTCGGCGACCGCGGCCATGCCCTCGGCGTTCACCGCGGCGATGCGCTGCGCCCACGCCGCCTGCGCGGCCTCGGGGTAGAGCGACGTCGTGTTCGCGAGCACCAGCTTCGCGACCAGCTCCGGATGCCGGATCGCCAGCCCCATGCCCACCATCGCGCCCATCGACAGCCCGATCCAGGTGACCGGCCCGCGACCCCATTCGCGGATCAGGCGGGCAGCGTCGTCGACCAGGTCGGCCATGGCATACGGGCCCGGCGGGACGGCGGAGCCGCCATGGCCGCGGTGGTCGTAGCGCAGGACCTCGTGCCCACCGGCGGCAAGGCGTGCGGCGAGCTCGTCCCACATGGAAAGTTCCAGCCCCAGCGCATGGCTCAGCACGACCGGCGCGCCGCGCCCCTGCAACGCGACCTTGAGCTGCGGCGCGCTGAACGTGTGGTGCGTGGCGACGCGCACCCCGGCCGTCAACGGCTCGGGGCCGGGCAGCAGGCCCTGCGCGCGCAACAGGTCGCCGGCGATCTTGAACGCGGTGTTGGCGGCCGGCACGCCGCAGTAGATCGCGCCCTGCATCAGCGTCTCCTGGATCTTCTCCAGCGGGATGCCGGCGCGGATGGCGGCGCCGCAGTGCAGCTCGAACTCCTCCCAGCGCGCCAGCCCCATCGTCATGCCCAGCACCAGCAGGCGGCGCGTGGTGTGGTCGAGGCCGGGGCGGCCCCAGATGTCGTTCCAGGCGTAGCGCGTGATCAGCGACTGGAAGTCGGCGTTGAACGCGTTGGCGTTGCCCAGCGACTTGTCGACCCACGCGTCGCCCAGCACGGCGCGGCGGTTCTTCACGCCGCGGTCGAAATCGTCTTCACGGTCGGCCATGCGAGCTTCCTTGTGGATGCGGGAGATGTCGTTGCCACGGCGGGTCGCGCCGCAGTTCCTCGGCGTGCGTGGCGAGCGCCGCGAGCTGCGGCGCGGCGAGCGCGCTGGCGTGGCGCGCGGGCGCGTCGGCGTCGAACAGCGCGGCGAGTTCGCCCGGGGCGATGCGTTCGTGCAGGCGCGCGTCGCGCGCGAGGGCGGCGAGGGCGACGTCGCGCAGGTGTTTGCCGCTGGCGACGGTCTCTTTCGACAGGCCTTCGACCCAGTGGTGTGCGTCCGACTTGCCGATCTCGCGCGCCACGCGCATGGACAGCGCTTCCGCGAAGACCAGCCCCTGCAGCGCGTCGATGTTGGCGCGCATGCGCTCGGGAAAGACCTGCAGGCCGCCGGCCGCGAACGTGAGCGCGGCCAGCGCGCCGTGCACGGTGGCCAGCAGCGCGCCGAACTCGGCGAGTTCGGCCTGCCAGTTGCCCAGGCCGCGCTCGTGTTCCTGCGGCATCGCGGCGAGCAGGGCGGCCACGTGCTGCGGCGCGCGCACGGCCGCGGCCAGCGCGTTCATCGCGGCCACCGGATTGCGCTTGTGCGGCATCGCCGACGACCCGCCGCGGCCGCCGCCCGACGGCTCGGCCAGCTCGCCGACCTCGCCCTGCGCCATCAGCGAGACGTCCTTGGCGATCTTGCCCAGCGAGCCCGCGAGCACGCCCAGCTCGCAGCCGAGCGCGACGAGCTCGTCGCGCTGCGTGTGCCAGGCCGCGGGCGGCAGGCGCAGGTCGAGCAGGTGCGCCATGCCCGCCGCGACGGCGTCGCCGTGCTCGACTAGCGCCGCGCGCGTGCCGACCGCGCCGCCCAGCTGCAGCTGCAGCGCCGACGCGCCGGCCAGCCGCAGCCGTGCCTGCGCGCGCACCAGCGGCGCGATCCAGCCGGCCAGCTTGAAGCCCAGGCTGATCACCTGCGCCGGCTGCATCAGCGTGCGGCCCAGCAGCGGGACCCCGCCGTTCGCCGCGGCGAGCTTCAGCAGCGCCGCGACCAGCGTCGACAGGTCGCGGTCGATCAGCGCCAGCGCGCGCCGTGCGACGAGCACCTGCGCCGTGTCGAGCACGTCCTGCGTGGTGCCGCCCCAGTGCACGACCAGCGCCGCGTCGGCGTCGACCCTGGCGACCGCGGCGGTGAGCGCCTTGACCAGCGGGATGGCGACGGTGCCGACGCGCCCGCCCTCGACGACGATGGCATCGACGTCGAAGCCGCGCGCGTCGCAGCATGCGGCGATGGCCTCGCCGGCAGCGGCCGGGATCGCGCCCGCGACCGCCTGGGCGCGCGCGAGGGCGGCCTCGAAATCGAGCATGGCCTGCACGAAGGCGCGCTCGTCCAGCACCTGCGTCACCTCGGGCGAGGCGAGGAAGCGATCGAAGATCATCGGTCGATTCTGCCGGCTTCAGACGTCGAAGAACACGGTCTCGGCGTCGCCTTGCAAATGGATGTCGAAGCGGTACACCGTCTTTCCGTTCGACTGCTCGCGCCGTCCGACCAGCGTCTTGCGCCGCACCTCCCACTCGACCAGGTTGAGCACCGGGTCGGCGGCGTTGGCCTGGGCCTCGTCGTCGAAGTACATGCGCGTGTGCAGGCCGATGTTGATGCCGCGCGCCACGATCCACAGGTTCACGTGGGGCGCCATCGGGACGCCGTGGCGGCCGGCGACGCGGCCGGGCTTGATCGTGTCGAACGACCACGCGCCGGTCTCGAAGTCGCTGCAGGCGCGGCCCCAGCCGCGGAAGGCCGGGTCGAGCGCCTTGGCCGCCTGCCGGTCGCCCGGGTGCGCGTAGCGGCCCTGGGCGTTGGCCTGCCACAGCTCGAGCAGCACGTCGCGCAGCGGCGTGCCCGAGCCGTCGAACACGCGGCCCTCGATGGTGATGCGCTCGCCCTGGGTCTCTGACGTGGTCAGCACGTTGCCGAAGTTCCGGTCGAAGATGTCGAAGCCGGCGGCCTCGGGCGCGAGGCCGATGTGGACGTACGGGCCGGCGGTCTGCGAGGCGGTCTCGCGCAGCAGCGGGGTCATCGCGCTTCTCCTTCGTTGGCTTGCAGGACGTTCTCGAACCAGGTGGCGCGCTGGCCGCGCAGCACGATGTCCCAGCGGTAGGCGCGGCTGTCCAGCGGGACGGTGGCGGCCATGTCCAGCTGCGCGATCAGGCCGCGGATCTGGTCCTCGTCGGGGATGGTGCGGATGATGGGGCAGGTGGCGATCAGCGGGTCGCCCTCGAAGTACATCTGCGAGATCAGCCGCTGCGCCCAGCCGCTGCCGGAGATGGCGAAGTGGATGTGCGCCGGGCGCCAGTCGTTGATGCGGTTGCGCCAGGGGTACGGACCGGGCTTGATCGTGCGGAAGACGTAGTGGCCGTGCTCGTCGGTCAGCACGCGGCCGCAGCCGCCGAAGTTCGGGTCGAGCGCGCCGAGGTACTGGTCCTTCTTGTGGCGGTAGCGCCCGCTGGCGTTGGCCTGCCAGACCTCCACCAGCGCGTTGCGCACCGGCCGCCCGAGCTGGTCGCGCACGGTGCCGTGGACGATGACGCGTTCGCCGATGGGCAGCCCCGTCTTGGCGTAGTTGCGGATCAGGTCGCCGTCGAGCGCGCCGAGCTCGTCGGCGCGGAACAGCGGCGCGGTGACCTCGGACAGCGTCTGGCCGATCGAGATCAGCGCGTTGCGCGGGCTGCGCAGGGCGCTTGTCTTGTAGCCGGGCGCGTAGGCCGGCGGGTGCGACGCGGGGTCGCGCATCAGGTATTCGTCGTCGGGGCGCGCGGGCGGGATGCGCGTCGAGAGTTCGTCGAGCATGGTGTCTCCTCGGGGCTCGTTCAGGCGTGCGAGACGTGGGCGGCGTGCAGCTCGGCGGCCGTGCGGCGCTCCGGCTGCGGCGCCAGGCGCAGCAGCGCGCGCGCTTCCTGCGGCGTGGCGACGCGGCGGCCGTGCTGCTCGCACAGCCCGGCGACCTGCTGCACCAGCGCCGCATTGGAGGGGGCCAGCGTCTCGCGGTCAAGGCGCACGTTGTCCTCGAGGCCGGTGCGGCAGTGGCCACCGAGCTCCAGCGACCACTTCGCGAGCGTGAGCTGGTCGCGGCCGATGCCGGCGCCGGTCCAGGTGGCGTCGGGGGCGAGGCGGCGCAGCGTCTTCACGTAGAACTCGAGCACCTCGCGGTCGACCGGCATCGCGTTCTTGACGCCCATCACGAACTGCACGTGCAGGGGCCCGGCGATGCGGCCGTCGCTGGCCATCGCGGCGGCCTGGAAGATCATCGACAGGTCGAACGCCTCGATCTCGGGCTTGATGCCATGGGCCTTCATCTCGCCGGCGAGCCAGTCGACCAGGTCGGGCGCGTTGTCGTACACGCGGGTGGGGAAGTTGACCGAGCCCGAGGCCAGAGAGGCCATGTCGGGCCGCAGGTGCAGCATGCCGCCGCGCTCGCGGCCGGCGCCCGAGCGGCCGCCGGTGGACACCTGCGTGATGATCAGCGGGCAGTGCCGGCGGATGCCGTCCAGCACCAGCGCGAAGCGCTCCGGCGCGGAGGTGGGCGTCTCGTCGTCGTTGCGCACGTGCAGGTGCACCAGCGTCGCGCCGGCCTCGTAGGCGGCGTGGGTGGACTCGATCTGCTCGGACACCGTCACCGGCACGGCGGGGTTGTCCTTCTTGCGCGGCAGCGAGCCGGTGATCGCGACGGAAATGATGCAGGGCGTCGAGGCGGTCATTCGTTGTCTCCAGGGATCTGCGATTCGTTGCCGCGAAGCGTAAGGCCCGGGCCGCCGCCCGCCAATGGACAGAATCGGCGAACGATTGAACAATCGGAACATCCGGGGCGCGGCACACCGACATCCTGCCCGTCGAGGCGAGCGACGGGGCGGCAGCCGTGCGCGCATCCGTTGAGCATTTGGAACCTGCCATGGCCCTGCACCTGCCCACCTACCTGCTGTACGCCGAGGACGCCGGCCTGCCGCCGGCGGACGTCATGCACTCGGAGTCCATCGCCGAGCGCAGCAGCCTGCATTCGTGGGAGATCAAGCCGCACCGCCACGAGGCGCTGCTGCAGGTGTTCTGGTTCGAGAAGGGCGAGGTCGAGGTCCTGATCGACGGCCGGGCGCACGCGCTGCGCGCCCCCGGCGTGATCACCGTGATGCCGCTGGCCGTGCACGGCTTCCGCTGGACGAGCGACGTCAAGGGCATCGTCTTCACGATGCGCGAGTCGCACGTGCGCACGCTGCTGGCGCGCGACGAGAGCCTGCGCGAGCGGGTGCTGGCCTCGCGCTGCGTGCAGTTCGCGGCGGCGCATCGCAAGGCGGTCAAGGCGGCCGTCGAGGCCTTGCACGAGGAGCAGACGCAGCACGCGCCGTGGCGCGCCAGCGCGATCGACGCCGCGATGACGGCGCTGTTCGTCGCGCTCGGCCGCAGCCTGCCGGCGCCCGCGGCGGCGGCCGGCGTCGGCGACCGCTCGGTGGTGCACGTGCAGCGCTTCCGCGCGCTGGTCGACGAGCGCTTCCGCGACCAGCCGACGCTGGGCGAGTTCGCCGCCGAGATCGGCATCACGACGACGCAGCTCAACCGCGTCTGCCGCGCGGTGCTGGGCCATCCGGCGCTGGCGGTGCTGCACGCGCGCCTGTGCCTGGAGGCGCAGCGCGAGCTCGCGTACACCACGCTCAGCGTCAAGCACATCGCCTACAAGCTGGGCTTCAGCGACGCCGGCTACTTCACGCGCTTCTTCGAGCGCGAGACGGGCAACTCGCCGTCGGCCTGGCGTAAAGAGCAGCTTGCGCGGGCAGCAACGCTGCCATACTCGACGGCATGATCCTCGCGCGCCACGTTCCCGCCATCGCCGCCGTCCTGCTCGCCAGCGGCTGCGTCGTCGTGCCCGTGAACCGGGCGTCCTACGACGACGACTGCAAGGTCGCCACGCACCACATGGAGTTGACCACGGTGCAGTTGAAGGAGGTCTACGGCTGCAACGCGGGGCCCCAGCTGTTCCAGCCGTTCTGCGTGCTCGGCGCGGTGGGCCTGGCCACGGTCAGCACGGTGGTCTCGGGCTCGATCGTCGTGGTGGGCAATGCCGCCTACTGGACGGAGCGCCGCGCGGCCTGCGTCGCGCCCTCGCTCGGGCTCGGGCCCGCGGCCTGAGTCCGCTGGCCGACTCGTGCGCTGCGCCGCCACCGCCATCGCCGCCGGCCTGCTCGGCGCGGGCTGCGTGATCGTGCCCGTGCAGACGCAGGCCTACGATCCCGACTGCCAGGTCGTCACGCGCCACATCGAGCTGCAGCCCGTGGTGCTGGGCCAGATCCGCCAGTGCAGCGGGCAGGGCTGCGAGATGCTGGTGCTGGCCGGGCTGGGCGTGACGGCCGCCAGCGCCGTCGTCTCGGGCTCGATCGCCATCATCGGCAACGTGGCGTACTGGGCCGAGCGGCGCGCCAACTGTGCGCCGCCGCCCGCACCGGCTATCCCCGCGCCACCCCCGCCTGCGCCGACGACCGGGTCGACGGCACCGCCGTCGGCGTGAGCGCCGGCCAGCCCGGTCCGCCATGTCCACATGATTCGACTGCGACGCGGCTTCATCGGCATCGCGTTCATCGCATTGGCGGGCTGCGCGGCGCTCACACGGCTCGTCGAACGGCCGATCGGGCCGTGCGGCTTCGATGTCGAGACGCTGCAGTTCGCCGGCGGTCCTCTGGCGCAGGCGCGCTGCCTGCTGCGGCCGGTGGCGCAGGGCGGCGTGCTGTCCGTCCAGCCCGCGGCGTTGCCCGCCTCGCTGGCGGCGCTCGTCGGCCAGCCCGTGGGTGACCTGAAGCCGCGATTGCAGCGCTGGCTGGCGTCGCAGGGCATCGCCGACGCGGCCGTCGGCGGTCCGCTCGCCGCACCGCTCTCGCATGCCCGCGACGACGACCCCGCCGCGCCCGCCGCGCGCTACTTCGTGCTGCACGACACCAGCACGCCGTGGCTGGGCGACGCGCCGTCCTTTCCGCCGGACGATGCCCCCGCGCTCAACGACCTCGCGCGCTTCGCCGGCCCCGAGGCCGTGGCGCACGTGTTCGTCGATCGACGGGGCGAGACGCTGCTGGGCCACGACTTGCGCGTGCCCTGGCGCGCGACGCAGCTGGAAGTACGGCGCGTCGGGCCGCGCTCGCGGGGGCTGTTCCTGCACGTCGAGCTCGCGCAGCCGCGCCGGCGCGATCCCGCGGGCTCGCCGCGCAACGACGCGATCGCGCCCGTGCCGGGCTTCACCGACGCGCAGTACGCGCAGGCGGCGCTGCTCTACGCGGCCGCGAGCGCGCGTCGCGGCGACTGGCTGATCCCCGCCTTCCACGCGGCGCTCGACGAAGGCATCGCGGGTGCGCACGACGATCCGCAGCACTTCGACATCGCCCGCTTCGCCCTCGCGCTCGATCGCCTGCGCGACGCGCTCGTGCGCTGACGCAGGCCACCGGCCGGGCACGCGGGAGGCCCGCGCCGCTCGACGGCGCGAGGCCTTACCCAATCGAACATTTGTCACCCGCGCCGGGTCGGCTTGCGCGCGCCGTCGCGCGTTGAACGCACGCGAGGAGCGATGTCCTCCACCCGGTCGAGTTGGTGAATTGCATTTCCGGACAGGCTCGCACCTCGTTCCCTCCGCCGACAGGCATGCCCGCCGCGCCGGATACAGCCAGGTGTATCCGCTCAGCAGGTGGAGTGCGCGCGCAGGAAGCGCTCGAACTCGGCCGCGGGCACCGCGGGCGACCAGTGGAAGCCCTGGCCCTGCTGGCAGCCGAGGTCGCCCAGCAGCGCGAGCGTCGCCTCGTCCTCGACGCCTTCGGCCACCGTGTACAGGTTCAGGCTGCTCGCCATCTGCACGATGGCGCGCACGATCGCCTGGTCCTGGACGTCGTCGGTCAGCCGGCGTACGAAGGTCTGGTCGATCTTGAGGCGCTCGACCTCGAAGCGCTTGAGGTAGGCGAGGTTCGAGTAGCCGGTGCCGAAGTCGTCGATCGCGAAGCGCACGCCCAGGCGGCGCAGGCTGGCCAGGCTTTCGGCCAGCGCGAGCGAGTCCTGGATCAGCAGCGACTCGGTCAGCTCGAGCTCGAGCTTGGCGCTCGGCAGGCCGGAGGCGGCCAGCGCCTGCGCCACCGAAGCCTCGACGCTGCCGCGGCGGAACTGCACCGGCGAGACGTTGACCGAGATCGTCAGGTCCGTCCAGCCGGCCGCGCGCCAGCGCTGCGCCTGCGCGCAGGCCTCCTGCAGCACCCAGTCGCCGATCGGCACGATCAGGCCCGAGCGCTCGGCCAGCGGGATGAAGCGGGCCGGCGAGATCGGGCCCTTGTCCGGATGGTGCCAGCGGATCAGCGCCTCGGCGCCGATCAGGCGGCCGGTGCGCAGGTCGAACTGCGGCTGGTAGGCCAGCGTGAACTCGCGGTGCGCGAGCGCCGCGCGCATCGCCGACAGCAGCTCGACGTGCTCGACGACGCTGGCGTTCATCTCGCCGTCCCAGAAGCGGTACGCGTTGCGGCCCGACTCCTTGGCGCGGTACATCGCGATGTCGGCCTTCTTGAGCAGGCTGTCGAAGTCCGCGCCGTCGTCCGGGAACAGGGTGACGCCCAGCGAGCAGCCCGAGAAGATCTCCATGCCGATGACGTCGAACGGCGCCATCAGGCCGGCGACGACCTTGCTGGCGATGTCGCCCACCGCATAGTCTTCGCTCACCTCGGGAATCAGAAGAAGGAACTCGTCGCCGCCCAGGCGCGCGACGGTGTCGGCGGTGCGCAGCATAGCGCGCAGGCGCTCGCTGACCTGCATCAGCAGCGTGTCGCCCGAACCGTGGCCCAGCGTGTCGTTGACGTTCTTGAAGTTGTCGAGGTCCAGGTACAGCATCGCGACGCCGTGGCCGGCGCGGCGCGCGATGGCGGCGGCCTGCTCGAAGCGGTCGCGCGCGAGGCTGCGGTTGGGCAGGCCGGTGAGCGCGTCGTGCGTGGCCATCAGCTCCATGCGCGCCTGCGTCGCGGCCATCTGCGCGTTCTGCGCGTGCACGGCGTCGAGCGCGCTGCGCATGTCGCTGGCCATCAGCCAGGCGATGGCGCAGGTGACGGTCAGCACCGCGGCGATGTCGACGAAGGTGTTGGACGACAGCGGCGCCAGCGTGTTGACGTGCCAGCCGTAGAGGTTGGCCAGCAGCACCGCGGCGACCAGCGCGATCATCGTGGCGAACAGCGCGAAGTACAGCCGGCGCGAGCCCATCATCGCGGCGAGCACCAGCAGGCAGGGGAAGGCCAGCAGCGAGGTGTCGCGCAGGCCGCCGTTGCGCCACATCAGCAGGCCGACCATGCCCATCAGCGAGCTCAGCAGGAGCGCCACGGCGCCGCCGCGCCGGCCGGCGCGCACGAGCCACAGGACGCAGCCCATCGCCGCCAGGCCGACGAACAGCGGCGGCAGGTTCCGCCATTGCCGCTGGACGACGTCAGGGATGCCGGAGACGACGATCGCGGCGCTGGCGGCCCAGGTGGCCTGCACGAGGCGGCGGTCGCGCAGCAGGCGCGATGCGCTCGGGCGTGCCGGGGTCGGCTGCTCGCTCGGAACGTCCACCGGTTCGAACCTCCTCGACTCGTCGCGTCTGTCGCTTGCCCGGGCGCGGGATCGGGCCATCGCCGTGCCGCGCGAACCGCCCGTCAATCCAGGTTCCCGTCAGCTTTCGAAGTGTTGCACGGGTGACAGCGCTGTTTACCCTGGCGGGTATCGAGTTTCCCGATTTCCGGGCATTGTTGGCATCAGAGGATCAGCGACAACCCGAACGCCAGCGCCAGCCCGACCACGGAGATCACCGTCTCCATGACCGACCAGGTCTTGATGGTCTGCGCGACCGTGAGCCCGAAGTACTCCTTGACCAGCCAGAACCCCGCGTCGTTGACGTGCGAGAAGAACAGCGATCCCGCGCCCACCGCCAGCACCACCAGCGACAGCTGCGCCTGCGGCAGCCCGGCGGCCAGCGGCGCGACGATGCCGGCGGCGGTCACCGTCGCGACCGTGGCCGAGCCGGTGGCCAGGCGGATCAGCACCGCGACGATCCAGCCCAGCAGCAGCGTGGACAGCCCGGCCGCGAGCGCGATCTTGGCGATCGCCGTGCCGGTGCCGCCGTCGACCAGCGACTGCTTGAAGCCGCCGCCCGCGCCCACGATCAGCATCACGCCGACCACCGGCATCAGGCTGGCGCCTATCTTCTTGCCGAGCACCGCGGGCGAGAAGCCGACCGCGGTGCCGAACGTCACCATCGCGAGCAGCACGGCCGCCAGCAGCGCGAACACCGGGTCGCCGACGAAGTCGAGCAGCGGGCGTGCCGGCGACGCCTTGTCCAGGAAGATGTCGGCGCCGGCCTTGAGCAGCATCAGCACCAGCGGGAACAGCAGCGTGGCCATGATGGCGCCGAAGCGGGGGCTGCGCGCGGCCTTGGCGTCCGCGTCGCTCGTCGCCTGCGCGCCGCCGCCCTGCGTGACGGCCAGGCCCGCGCCGGCGGCGCCGACCGGCACCAGCCGCGCGGCGACGGCGCCGTACAGCGGCCCGGCGATCGCCACCGCGGGCACGGCGATCAGCAGGCCCAGCGCCAGCGTGACGCCGACGTTGGCGTGCAGGATCGCGATCGCCGCGAGCGGCCCCGGGTGCGGCGGGATGAAGCCGTGCAGCACCGAGAGGCCCGCCAGCGCCGGGATGCCCAGCCGCATCGCCGGCCCGTTCGAGCGGTGCACGGCCAGCATCACGACGGGGATCAGCAGCACGAGGCCGATCTCGAAGAACATCGGGATGCCGATGATGGAGGCGATCAGCGCCATCTTCCACGGCAGCGCGGCGGGGCGTCCGCGCAGCAGGGTCTCGACGACCTTGTCCGCGCCGCCGGAGTCGGCCAGCAGCTTGCCCACCATCGCGCCGAGCGCGATCAGCACGCCGACGTAGCCCAGCACGCCGCCCACGCCGTTCTCGTACGACGCCGTCACCTTGCCCAGCGGGATGCCCGAGCCGACGCCCACGAACAGCGCGCCCACCGTCAGCGCGAGGAAGGCGTGCAGCTTGAGCCAGACGATCATCACCACGATCAGCGCGATGCCGATCGCGGCGACGACGAGCACCTGCGTGTCGTGCGCGTTCAGCACGGGTTGGGCGAGGTCGGTGGCCATGCGGGGTCTCCCGGTGTCGTAGGTCGTGTCAGGCCGCGAGGCCCAGGGCGGCGAGCACGTCGGCGGCGACGGACTCCGGCGCCGCGCCGATCTCGACGCGGATCACCGGCTCGTCGGCCGCGGGCTCCTCCAGCGTCGCGAACTGGCTGTCCAGCAGCGAGGACGGCATGAAGTGGCCCTGGCGCGTGGCCAGGCGCGTCGCGATCAGCTCGCGCGAGCCGTGCAGGTAGACGAACTCGACGCGCTCGCCGCGGCGGTCGATCAGCTCGCGGTACTTGCGCTTGAGCGCCGAGCAGGTGATGACGCCGGACTCGCCGGCATCGAGGCGCGCGTCGACCCAGTCGGCCACCTTGGCGAGCCAGGGCGCGCGGTCCTCGTCGGTCAGCGGATGGCCGGCCGCCATCTTGGCGACGTTGGCGGGCGGGTGCAGCGCGTCGCCTTCCTCGAACGGCCAGCGCAGGCGCTCGGCGATGATCCGGGCGACGGTGGTCTTGCCGGAGCCGGACACGCCCATCAGGACGAGGACGACGGGCGGCGCGAGGCGCTGGGGGGCGGCGGTCATGGGCGGTCTTCGGGTCCGGTCTGAAGGCCCGTGATCGGGCGCGCCGAAAATTCGGCTCGCCGAGCATACGTCGGGAAGACGCGCCGCGCGAGCGGCCCTCAGGCGGCGCGCATGCCGGCGAGGTCGACGATGTCGCTCACCTCGAGCACGTGGCGCGGCGCACCGGCCACCGCCGCGTTGACCATCGCCCGGCCCACTTCCTGCAGCGTGCAGAACTTCGAGGGCGCGAGCGCGCGGCCGATCGGGTAGATCCAGGCGAGCGCCTTGTACCAGCCCTTGAGGTTGCGCTGGCCGGCCGTCGCCCGCATCATCGCCGGACGGAACATGACCGCGCGCCGGAACAGGCGCAGCAGCTCGTTCTCGGTCGCGCCCTTGACGCGCGCCCACATCACCTGGCCGTGCTCGGTGGAGTCGGTGCCCGCGCCGGTGACGTAGCAGAACGTCATCTCCGGGTTCAGGCGCGCCAGCGTGTTGCCGAAGGCGACGGTGAGGTCGTAGGTGACGTGGCGGTAGTCGCGCTCGCTCATGCCGATCGACGACGCGCCCAGGCAGAAGAAGCAGGCGTCGTAGCCCGCGAGCTGGCGCTCGATCGCGGACAGGTCGTGGAAGTCGGCGTGGACGACCTCGGCGAGCTTGGGATGCGCGCGCCCCAGCGGCTTGCGGTTGACGACCAGCACGCGCGCCACGCGCGGGTCGGCCAGGCATTCGAGCAGCACGCCTTCGCCGACCATGCCGGTGGCGCCGGTGAGGATGACCGAGATCGTCATGCGGGACCCTTTCTCAGGCGGCCTGCACGGCGGCCGCGTTCGGCTCGAAGGCCTCGACCGCCTGCCACCAGCGCTCGCCCGCGTGCGGCTGCGCCAGCGACAGGCGCTCGCCCATGGCCGGCGTGGCCAGCGCCACTCCGCGCGCCTGCGCCAGCGCGAGGATGCGGTCGAACGGCTCGTGCCAGGCGTGCATCGCGAGGTCGAAGGTGCCGTTGTGAAGCGGCATCAGCCAGCGGCCGCGCACGTCCAGGTGCGCCTGCAGCGACTCCTCGGGTTGCATGTGGACCTCGGGCCATTGCGCATCATAGGCGCCGGTCTCCATGAACGTCACGTCGAACGGGCCGAGGCGCTCGCCGATCTCCGCGAAGCCGGCGTGGTAGCCGGTGTCGCCGCTGAAGAACAGGCGCAGGTCGCCGGCCAGGATCACCCACGAGGCCCACAGCGTGGCGTCGCCGTCGCCCAGGCCGCGGCCCGAGAAGTGCTGCGCGGGCGTCGCGACCAGGCGCACGCCGGCCAGCGCGGTCTGCTGCCACCAGTCGAGCTGGCGCACCTTCTCGGGCGGGATGCCCCAGCCGATCAGGCGGCCGCCGACGCCCAGCGGCGTGACGAACATGTCCACCTTGGGCGCCAGTTCGAGCACGGCGGCGCGGTCGAGGTGGTCGTAGTGGTCGTGCGACAGGATCACGCCCTTGATGGGCGGCAACTCGGCGATCGAGATCGGCGGCGCGTGGAAGCGCTTCGGGCCGGCCCACTGCACCGGCGAGGCGCGCTCCGAGAACACCGGGTCGGTCAGCCAGAACTCGCCCGCCAGCTTCAGCAGCAGCGTGGAGTGGCCGAGCCGGAACAGGCTGGCGTCGGGCGCCGCGGCCAGCGCCGCCGCGTCCAGCGGGCGCACGGGAATCGGCGCGCGCGGCACGGTGGTGTCGGGCTTCTGGGTCAGCACGCGCCAGGCCATGGCCAGGGTCTTGCGCAGGCCCGGCGCGCGGCGCGGCACGACGTTGTGGAACCTGCCGTCGCGGTGCTGCAGCGAGGCGGTGTCATTGGGCGAGGGCGCCTGGCGGGCGCGCGAGGAGAGGCAGGTCATGGCGGCATCCGGTTCGTGGGAGGGCGGCGTGCAGTCCCGCTTCGATAAGTAAACTGCACCGTGTAGTTTTCAGTGTACGGCCGTTTCGCCAAAAAGTAAACTGACTGGTGTAAAGTTCCGTCATGGCCACCCCCTCCCGCCTCACCGACCGCAAGCGCGACGCCATCGTCCAGGCGGCGATCGCGGAGTTCCGCGACAACGGCTTCGAGGCCACCAGCGTCGACAAGGTGGCCGCGCGCGCGGAGGTGTCCAAGCGCACGCTCTACAACCACTTCGCGAGCAAGGACGAGCTGTTCGCCGCGATCCTGCACATCCTGTGGGAGAGCAGCGCCGGCGAGCTGCTGCGCCCCTACGAGCCGGGCCGGCCGCTGCGCGAGCAGCTGCTGGCGCTGGTGCATGCCAAGCTGGCCATGCTCGCCGACGACAACTTCGTCGCGCTCGCCCGCGTGGCCATCGCCGCCGCCCTGCATTCGCCGGAGCGGGCGCGCGAGATGGTGGAGCGCATCGGCGAGAAGGACGCCGCGATGCTGGACTGGATCCGCGCCGCGCAGAAGCATGGCACGCTCGTGCCCGCCGACGCCGCACAGGCGTACAAGCAGCTCGAATGCCTGGTCAAGGGCGTCGCGTTCTGGCCGCAGGTCGCTATGGGCCAGCCGCGCCTGACGCCGGCCGCGCAGAAGAAGCTGGCGGCGGCGACGGTCGACCTGTTCCTCAGCCACTACGGCGCGTAGCGGCGAACCCCGTTCAAGGCACGCGCACCGCGCGCGGCTCGCCCAGCGCCGGCAGGCGCGCGTCGTAGGGCGCGTGCGGCGCGCGATACGGTTCCAGGTAGGAGGTCAGCGCATCGATGTCCTGCGCGCCGCCGCGGCGGTCGGTGCCCGACTTCAGCATCGCGTAGCCGTCGCCGCCGCTGGCCAGGAAGCTGTTGACGGTGACGCGCCACTGGCGCGCCGGCTCCAGCACCACGCCCGCATTGACGACGGACTGCGTGGGCCCGGTGACCTCAGGCGGCACGGCCGCCAGGTCGACCGGCGTCCAGTCGACGTCGACGACCTTCGCGCCCGCCGGGGCCCCGGCGCTCCACTTGACGCGCAGGCCCGCGGACCACTGCAGCACGCATTCGGACGGCTCGCCCTTGCAGTGCTCGAACTGCCGCTCGAGCAGCGCCTTCAGCTGCGCGGAGGTGAGCGTCATCGTCACCAGGCTGTTGCCGAACGGCTGCACCGTGAAGGCGGCACCGTAGGTCAACGCGAAGGGCGCGCTCGCGCCGGCGGGCGGCACGAAGCCGGCCGCGCGCACGCCGCCCGGGTTCATGAACGCGATCTGCGCCGCGCCGGCGGCGGGGGCCTGGGTGGCGCGCAGCTGGCTGTCGGCGATCAGGCTGCCGGCGGGCGTCTCGCCGGCGGCGTCGGCATCGTTCGGCAACGCCTGCGCCAGCTGGCCGACGACCCGCCCGGCCAGCGGCGCTGCGAGCGTCGCGTAGCCCTGGACGATGTCGCGCACGGCGGGATCGACCGGCACCGCCGGGTCGTCGCGCAGCACCAGCCGGTTGACCGGCGAGACCTGGACGACGCGGCGCGTGAGCGGATCCAGCACGAGGTCGACGTCGGTCAGCACGCGGCCGTACGAGGCGGCGCTGGTGACGGGGACCAGGCGGCCCGCCCGGTTCGGCAGGCCGGTCGCGCGCGCCGCGCCCACCGCGTTGGCCGAGCAGTTGTAGGCCGCATGGGTGTGGGCGCTGACCACCAGGGCGACGGCGTCGTCGAGCCGGCGCACGATCCGCGCGATGTCGGACTCGCTGCCGTCCGGGTTGCGCAGCGCGTCGTCGCAGCCGTTGATGTCGCCCGCGGCGCCGGGCTGGACGCCGCCCTGGTGCACCAGCACGACGATGGCCTCGACGCCCTGCGCGCGCAGCTGCGGGACCAGCGCGTTGACGGTGTCGGCTTCGTCGCGGAATTGCAGTCCGGCGACGCCGGTCGGCGACACGATGCCCGGCGTGCCGCGCAGCGTCATCCCGATGAAGGCGACCGGGACGCCGTCGAAGGTCTTGATGCCGTAGGGCGGCAGCAAGGTGCGGCCGGTGGCGGTGTCGACGACGTTGGCCGACAGCCACTGGAAGCGCGCGCCGTCGAACGTGCCCGGCGCCTTCGAGCCCAGGCCCTTGCAGCTGTTCGGGTCGGGCCGGCCGTCGGCGAGCCTGCAGCCGCCGTGCTGCAGCCGCAGCAGTTCGGCCGCGCCCTTGTCGAACTCGTGGTTGCCCACGGACGTGAAGTCGACGCCGACGTGGTTGAGCGCCTCGACCGCGGGTTCGTCGAGGAACAGGGCCGACACCAGCGGCGACGCGCCGACGAAGTCGCCGCCGCCCACCACGACGTGGTTCGGGTTCGCGGCCGCCAGGCGCGCGACCCAGGCCGCGAGCGCGTCGGCGCCGCCGACCGGCCGCCTGGGCGCCTGGGCGTTCTCGCCGAAGCGGCCCGGCGACTGCAGGTTGCCGTGGAAGTCGTTGAAGGCCAGCAGCTTCACGGTGACCGGCGCGGCGGCGGGCGACGGGGCGGTGGCGCAGCCGGCGAGGGCGGCGGCCAGCAGGGCGGCGAGGATGGGCGGGCGCAGGAGCGGCATGGGCGGGCGTGTCGGGTGTTCGTGACTGTGCGGCCATTGTGTGGCGTCGCGGTGACTGCCGCCGGTACTTGTCCGCGGCACCCGCGTTCGCGGTACGACAGGCGCGCCCGCAGTCGCTAAGATCGGCGCCAGAGGGTAACGCCGCGTGCATCACCGGGCACGACGATCCGGGCACCGCCGCACGACGAACAGAATGGACAGCACGGACGGCCGTTCCGCACCGATGAATCCGGCCCTGGCCGACGCGCCCGCCAGCGCGCCGCCGGGCGCCGTCATGTTCGGCCTGCACTCGCTCCTGGTGGTCTGCGGGTACTACCTCGCGGCCCGCCTGGGCCTGCTCATTCCCTACGTCGGCACGCACATCTCGCTGATCTGGCTGCCCACCGGCATCGCCGTGGCGGCGTTCCGGCGCTGGGGCCTGGGCATGGCGCCCGCGGTCTGGGTGGCCGCGACGGCGGCCAACGCCTCGATCGGCGGGCCGTTGTGGATCTCGGCCGGCATCGGCATCGGCAACACCGCCGGCACGGCGCTCGCCGCGTGGCTGCTGCGCTACTTCGGCTTCGACGACCGCCTGCTGCAGCGGCGCGACATCACCATCTTCCTGGCCGCCGTGGCGCTGGGCATGTGCGTCACCTCGCTCAACGGCGTGCTGTGGCTGAGCGTGGCGGGCGCGTCGGAAGCGGCGCGCGGCGTCCTGGCCTGGATCGCCTGGCTGGTCGGCGACGCCGTCGGCGCGCTGCTGGCCGGCGTGCCGCTGGTCGCGTGGAGCCGCGAGGGGGCGGCGCAGGCCTTCGGCGGCCGCGCGGGCCTGCGCAACCTGGCGTCGCAGGCGGTCGTGGTGGCCTGTGGCCTGACAGCGTTTTCCGGCTGGCTGGCGCACGACTCCGCCTTCGTGTACCCGCTGCTGGCGCTGCCGTTCTTCGTGCTGGCGCTGCTGGCGATGCGCGGCGGCGTGGTGGCGGCTTCGATCGGCGTGCTGCTGCTGTCGCTCGCGGCAGGCTACGGCACCGCGCGCGGCTTCGGGCCGTTCGCGCTGCACGACCCGCGCGCCGGCTCGCTGGCGCTCTGGAGCTACATCACGGCGCAAGCCTTCACCAGCCTGCTGATCTGCGGCATGGGCATGGCGCTGCAGGCGAGCCAGCGCCAGTTCGAGGCCTTCCTGCGCAACACCGCCGACGGCATCCTGGTGATCGACGACCACGGCCGGCTGCTGCACGCCAACGCGGCCTTCGCGGCGATGACCGGCACCGACGCCGGCGCCCTCGCGGGCCGGCGCGCGAGCGAGGTGCTGCGCGGCGCCGCGAGCCCGCTCGCCGCGCTGGTGGCCGACGGCGCGCCGGCGGCCACCACCGAGCTCGCGCTCGCGCGGGCGGGCGCCGAGCCGCTGGTGGTCGAGTGCCATGTCGCGCGCTACCGCAACGCGAGCGGGCCCTGGCAGACCCACGTGAGCCTGCGCGACATCACGCAGCGCCGCGTCGCGCAGGAGCGCATCGCGACCAGCGAGGCGCGGCTCAAGGCCGTCACCGACAACGTCCCGGCGATGTTCGCCTACGTCGACCGCAACCAGGTCTACCGCTTCGCCAACGGCCACTTCCGCCAGGCGATGGGCGTCGAACCGGAGCAGGTCGTCGGCCGCACGATGCGCGAGTTCCTGGGCGACGCCGCGCACGCCGCGCTGCTGCCGCACATCGAGGGCGCGCTGCGCGGCGAGCCGCAGCACTTCGAGCGCACGGGCTGGAAGCACAACGCCAACACGCATTTCATGGTGCGCTACGTGCCCGAGACGCGGACCGACGGTTCGGTGCCGGGCTTCTTCATCATGGTGCTCGACATCACGGAGCGCTTCAGCGCGGAGCTGGCGCTGGCGCGCAGCGAGGCCATGGTGCGCACGATCACCGACCACGTGCCGGGCCTGATCTCGCACATGGACCGCGACTGCCGCTACACCTTCGTCAACGCCAACTACATGCGCTGGTTCGCGCTGCCGGAGTCGCCGGTGGGCAAGACGGTGGCGGAGGTCTTCGGCCCGGAGGTGTTCGAGGGCGTGCGCGCCCGCATCGACGAGGCGCTGGCCGGCCGCGACGTCGTCTTCGACCTCACGAACAAGGTGCCCGGCGGGGTCGACTTCATGCAGGTGCACTACGTCCCCGACCGCGACGAGCGCGGCGAGGTCATCGGCGTCTACGGCCTGGTGACCGACCGCACCGAGCAGCAGCACGCGCGCGACCGCATCGAGGCGAGCGAGCGCCAGCTGCGCGCCGTCACCGACAACCTGCCGCTGTTGATCAGCTACATCGATGCCGGCGAGCGCATGCGCTTCATGAACGCCACCTTCCACGAATGGCTGGGCGTCGACCTCGTCGCATCGATGGGCCGGCCGCTCGCCGAGGTGGTGGGCGACGAGATCTACCAGTCGCGGCGCGAGCACCTGCGCACCGCGCTCGGCGGCCGCCGGGTCGAGTTCGAGGCCGTCTCGCGGACGCTGCAAGGGCCGCGCCACCTGCACACGATCTACCTGCCCGACGTGCGCGACGACGGCCGCGTCCGCGGCATCTTCACGCTCAGCTCCGACGTCAGCGCGCAGAAGGACGTCGAGCGCGAGCTGCAGCGCCTCGCGCGCGTCGACACGCTCACCGGCCTGGCGAACCGGCGCCAGTTCGACGAGCTGCTGGAGCAGGCGCTCGCGCGCTACCGCCGGTCGCGCCGGCCGCTGGCGCTGATCTACCTGGACATCGACCGCTTCAAGTCCATCAACGACACCCACGGCCACGGCGTCGGCGACGCGGTGCTGCGCGAGTTCGCCAGGCGCCTGGAAGCGGGGCTGCGCGAGACCGACGTCGCGGCGCGGCTGTCGGGCGACGAGTTCGTCGTCATGCTCGACGGCCTGGCGGTGCGCGACGAGGCGATCGCCGTGGCCCACAAGCTGCTGCAGGCCATCCGCGTGCCGATGGCGCTGCCCGGCAGGACGCTGGACGTGTCCTCCAGCATGGGCCTGGCCTGGCTCGACGGCACGGTCGACGTCGACGCGCAGGCGCTGATGGTGCGCGCCGACCGGGCGCTGTACCGCGCCAAGGAAGGCGGACGCAACGGGCTGGGCATCGCCGAGGACTGAGCCCGTCAGTCGCCCGCCGCTTCGCGCCAGCAGCCGCGCAGGCCCTCGACCAGGAAGGCGATCGTGCGCCGGCGCTCCGCGGCCGACGCGTCGGCGTTCGCGGGCGGCAGCGCCTCGTCCGCGCGCACGATGGCCGCGTACAGCGCGGCGCTGGCCAGGTGCCAGCCGGCCCGGCGCGTGTCCTCGGCCAGCGCGGGACGCGCCCGCGCGAAGGCCCGCATGACGAGTTCCTGCGCGCAATCCAGGTTGCGCCGGCGCTGCGGTCCGAGCTCGGCCTCCATGGCCAGCCGCATCATCAGCTGCAGGTAGAGCCGGCCCTGCGGCGTCGCGTAGAGGTCGAACTCGTCGTTCGCCCAGCGCGCGACGAAGTCGTCGAGGGCGACGTGCGGCGCGCCGTCGACGTCGGATCGCAGGGTCTGCAGGCGGCGCTCGCAGCGAAGGTTCTGCTGCTGGAGCACGGCGTCGAGCAGCTGGCTCTTGCCGCCGAAATGGTGGTCGAGCAGCGTCAGCGAGCAGCCCGCGTCGCGCGCGATGTCGCGCAGGCTGCTGCCGCGGTAGCCGTGGGTGGCGAAGGCGCGCGCGGCCGCATCGAGGATGCGGTCGCGGCGCGAGGTGGCGGCGTCGGAGGCCGGGCCGGCCGCACGCTCGGTGATGCGGTCTTCGGTCATCGCGTGCCGGTGGCGAGCGGACGGCCGGGGTGGAGGGATGCCATGGCGTGCTCCTGCGGGGGACGGGCCTGTGTACGTCCGCCGGTATCGGCAATGCCCGTTCCCCGTCCGTCGCCCGCGCGGTCGGGGCACCCCGCTTGCCGCATCCCGGTCGAACGATGCAGATGAAAGGTGCCGACATGGACCACCAGCCCGCCGCGCCCGGCAAGGGCACGCGAGACGACAGGGCGCCCGGCCAGACGCGGACGACCCACGACCAGAGCCTGGATCCCGCCGCGACGCGCGACCACGACGGCCGCGTGAAGCCGCGCGTCGAGCCCGCGCTGCCGCACGAGCTGGACGAGTCGGCGCGCAGCCAGGCCTGCGCGAGCGTGCGCCAGGTCGAGATCGGTCGGCAGGCGCTGGAGGACGAGCTGAGCCCGTCCGTGGACACCGACCGCGGGCCGGTGCTGGACAAGGTCTACCACGAGCACGTGGCGACCGACCGCGGCCACACGCCACGGCGGCGGTAGCGCGCTCGCGGCGTCAAGCCGGCGTCAGCGGAACGCTCAGGCCTGCACCAGCCCCGCCCGCGCGAACGGCAGCCGCAGCACGTCGGGCCCGCCGGCGCGCGCGATCGCGTTGGCCACCGCGGGCGCCAGCGGCGGCACGCCGGGTTCGCCAACGCCCGACGGCGCGGCGGTGCTGGGCGCGATGAAGACCTCGACGGCGGGCATCTCGTAGATGCGCAGCGCGCGGTACTGGTGGAAGTTGCGCTGCACCGGGCGGCCGGCCTTGAGCTCGATCTCGCTGTAGTAGAGCGCGCCGAGCGCGAAGCCGATGCCGCCTTCCATCTGCGCGCGGATGACGTCGGGATTGACGGCCACGCCGCAGTCGACCACGCACCACACCTTGTCGACGCGCACCTTGCCGTCCTTGAGCGTGACGTCGGCCACCTGGGCCACGGCGGTGCCGAAGCTCTCGTGCAGCGCGATGCCCTGCGCGGAGCCGGCCGGCATCGCCTTGCCGAAGCCGGACTTCTCGGCCACCAGCTTCAGGACGCGCGTGGCGCGCTCGTTCTTCTCCAGCAGCGCCAGGCGGAAGGCGAGCGGATCCTGGCCCGCGGCGCGCGCGAGCTTATCCATCATCGTCTCCATCACATACGCGGTATGGGTATTGCCCACCGAGCGCCACCACAGCGGACGCACCGGCAGCGATGGCGAGTGCAACTGGCCGTCCAGCATCGGCAGGTCGTAGGAGGTCGGGCTCACGCCCTCCACCGAGGTCGGGTCGACGCCGTCCTTGACCATCATCTTGGCCATCATCGTGTCGCCGACGATGGACTGGCCGACGATCGCGTGCTGCCACGACGCCACCTTGCCGGCGCCGTCCAGCCCCACCTTGACCGAGTGGACCATCATCGGCCGGTACAAGCCGGCGCCCATGTCGTCCTCGCGGCTGTACTGCAGGCGCACTGGCGCGCGGCCCTTGATCGCGACCGCGACGTTGACCGCGGCCACCGTGAAGTCGCTCCAGGCGTTGGCGCGGCGGCCGAAGCTGCCGCCGGAGACCAGCGTGTGCAGCCGGACCTTGTCCATGGGCAGGCCCGCCGCCTTGGCCGCGAACATGTGGTCGAAGGTGGGGAACTGGTGGCCGGCCCAGGTCTCCAGCATGCCGTCGTGCAGCCAGGCGACGCAGCCCTGGGGCTCCATCGGCGCGTGCGCCAGGAACGGGAATTCGTAGACGGCCTCGAGGGTCCTGGCGGCGGGTTGGGCTGGCGTCGCGGGCTTGGTGAACGGCGTGCCGGGCTGGCCGGCGAGTTCGCGGTAGTGCGCCAGCAGCGCCTCGGAGTCGAGCGACGCGCCGGCCGATTCGTCCCACGTCACCTTGAGCGCGCGCCGGCCCTGCATCGCGGCCCAGGTGTTCTTCGCGACGACGGCCACGCCCTCGGGCACGGCGACGACGTCGGTCACGCCCTTGACCTTCTTCGCGTCGGCCGCGTCGAACGACACCATCTTCGCGCCGAACGACGGCGGGAACGCGATCACGGCGCTGAGCAGGCCCGGCAGCTTGACGTCGCCGGTGTAGACGGCGGTGCCGGTGCACTTGGACGGCGAGTCGACGCGCGGCGTGGCGTGCTCGCGGCCCATCAGGGCGAACTGCGCCGGCGTCTTCAGCGCGGGCTTGGGCGGGGGCGTCTGCTTCGCGGCCGCGGCGGCCATCTCGCCGTAGGTGGCGCGCTGGCCCGACGCGTGGGTGAGCACGCTGTCGCTGGCGCGGATCTCGTCTGCCGGCACCTTCCACCGCTCGGCCGCGGCGGCGACCAGCATCGCGCGCGCCGTGGCGCCGGCCTCGCGGTACTGCATGTACGAGTTGGAGATCGCCGACGAGCCGCCCGTGCCCTGCATGGTGCCGAACAAGAGGTTGGCGTAGAGCTTGGGGTCGGACGGCGCGTATTCGGTGCGCACCAGCGACCAGTCGGCGTCGAGCTCGTCGGCCAGCAGCGTGGCCAGGCCGGTGGTGTTGCCTTCGCCCATCTCGTGGTGCTTGCAGACGATGGTGACGAGGTTGTCCGTGCCGACGCGGACGAACTGGTTCGGCGCGAGCGGGGCCGGGGCCGCGCCCTTGGCCGCCGCGGCCTGGGCGGCCTCGGGCGCCCAGGCGCCGATCGCCACGACGAGGCCGCCCGCCGCGCCCGAGGCGAGCAGCGTGCGTCGCGTGACGCCCGCGGGCGCCGCGCGCGAGGCCGGCGACTGGGCCCGGAGTTCGGCTAGCATCTGCTCGCGGAAGGCGTGCATCAACGGGTGCATGGCGTTCTCCTCAGGCTTCAGAGCTGGCCGGCCGCGGCGTGGATCGCGGCGCGGATTCGGACGTAGGTGGCGCACCGGCAGATGTTGCCGGCCATCGCCTGGTCGATGTCCTCGTCGCTGGGCTTGGGGTTCTGCTCCAGCAGCGCCGTGGCCGACATGATCTGGCCCGACTGGCAGTAGCCGCACTGCACGACGTCGTGCTCGATCCAGGCCTTCTGCACCGCCTTGGCGGCCTTGGACTGCAGGCCCTCGATGGTGGTGATCTTGCGGCCCGCGACCGCGGTGGCCGGCGTCACGCACGAGCGCGCCGGCTGGCCGTCCACGTGCACGGTGCAGGCGCCGCATTGCGCGACGCCGCAGCCGAACTTGGTGCCGGTCAGGCCGATGTCGTCGCGGATCACCCACAGCAGCGGGGTGTCCGGGTCGGCCTCCACCTTGTGGGCATGACCATTGACGTTGAGCGAAACGACGGGCATTGCGCAACTCCGTGAAGGAAATCGGAGAGCGCAGTATGCTCGCCGCTTGGAATTTTTCCAGGGGATTCGCATGCGACCGACGACGCTGGTTGGATTTGCCCTCACGGCCCTGCTGGCGCTGCCCGCCGCGCGCGCCCAGACCGCCGCCCTGAAGTCGCCGGCCGACTTCGCCGGCATCGCCGACCCAGCGGAGCGGTCGCGCGCGCTGTTCGCCGAGGCCGGCAAGGTCATCCAGAGCCCGCGCTGCCAGAACTGCCATCCGGTCGGCCAGCGCCCGAGCCAGGGCGACGACATGCACCCGCACCTGCCGCTGGTGGTGCGCGGCAAGGACGACCACGGCGCCATCGCGATGCGCTGCGCCACCTGCCACCAGCTCGCCAACTTCCAGCCCGCGGGCGTGCCCGGCGCGCCGCAGTGGCACGTCGCGCCGGCGCAGATGGCGTGGCAGGGCAAGTCGCTGGGCGCGATCTGCGAGCAGATCAAGGACCCGGCGCGCAACGGCAAGCGCACGCTGGCGCAGATCCACGACCACATGGCCTACGACAAGCTGGTCGGCTGGGCCTGGCATCCGGGCGGCACGCGCACGGCCGCGCCCGGCACGCAGGCGCAGTTCGGCGCGCTGCTCGACGCCTGGATCAAGACCGGCGCGGCCTGCCCAGCGGCCTGACGCAGCTCGCCCGCGGCATGGAGAACCTCGACCTGCTGGTGCTGCGCGACCTGCGCGACTGGCGCCGCGCCGGCCGGCGCGCGCTGCTGGTCACCGTCGTGCGCGCCTGGGGCTCGTCGCCGCGGCCGGTCGGTTCGATCCTGGCGTTGTCGGACACGGGCCGCGTCACCGGCTCGGTCAGCGGCGGCTGCATCGAGGACGACCTGGCGTGGCGCTTCCGCCAGCTGTGGCAGGCGCAGGCCGCCGACGGCGCCGCGCCGGCGATCGCGCCCGAGTTCCTGAAGTACGGCGTCACCGCCGACGAGGCGCACCGCTTCGGCCTGCCGTGCGGCGGCACGCTGGAGCTGCTCGTCGAGCACGATCCCGACCCCGCGGAGCTCGACGACCTGCTGGCCGCGCTGTCCGCCGGCCGCCTCGTGCGCCGCAGCGTGCGCCTGGCCGACGGCCGCGCGACGCATGCCCAGGCGCCGCATCCGCAGGAGCTGGAGCGCGACGGCGAGCACGTCGCCAACACCTTCGGCCCGAGCTGGCGCATGCTGCTGATCGGCGCCGGCCAGCTCACCGAGTACCTGGCGACGATGGCCCTGTTCAGCGGCTTCGACGTGACCGTGTGCGAGCCGCGCGAGGAGGTGCGCGCGGGCTGGCGCGTCGCCGGCGCGGCGGTCGTGCCGGACATGCCCGACGACGCCGTGACGGCCTTCGCGCCCGACGCGCGCAGCGTCGTGATCGCGCTGACGCACGACCCGAAGCTGGACGACCTGGCGCTGCTGGAGGCGCTGAAGTCCGCCGCGTTCTACGTCGGCGCGATCGGCAGCCGGCGCAACAACGACGCGCGGCGGCGCCGCCTCGCGGAGCACTTCGACGTCACGCCCGACGAGCTCGCGCGGCTGCGCGGCCCGGTGGGCGTCTACATCGGCAGCAAGACGCCGCCGGAGATCGCGGTCAGCATCCTGGCCGAGGTCGTGGCCACCAAGAACGGCGTGGCCGTGCCGCACGACATGCTGGTGGCGCCGGCGAAGGACCAGCTCGCGCGGGCGGCGCAGGAAGACGCGCAGGCGACGCCGGCCAAGTGAGCGGCGCCGCGATGACCCGCCGGCCGGGTCGGCCATGCAGCGCGCCGCCGGCGGGGCTACGATGAGCTCCCTTGGCGCAGCAAGGAGCCCGTGATGTCCGAGCAGAACGACCCGCGTCTCGACTTCGCGGCCGGCGTGCCGCTCGCCGACCTGCCCGAGGGCCGCATGATCGCCGGCCGCGTCGGCGCCGACGACGCGCTGCTGCTGCGCCGCGGCGACCGCGTGCAGGCCTTCGGCGCCCTGTGCAGCCACTACCACGGGCCGCTCGCGGACGGCCTCGTCGTGGGCGACACGGTGCGTTGCCCGTGGCACCACGCGTGCTTCGACATCGGCACCGGCGAGGCCCTGCGCGCGCCGGCGCTCGACCCGATCCCGTGCTGGCGCGTCGAGCAGCGCGACGGCCGCGCCTTCGCCGGCGAACGCATCGTCGCCGGGCCGCGCGAGCGCCCACCGGTGGCCGGGCATCCGCAGTCCGTCGTCATCGTCGGCGGCGGCGTCGCGGGCCTGGCGGCGGCCCAGATGCTGCGGCGCGCGGGCTACACGCGCAAGCTCACGATGGTCAGCGCCGACGACTCGCCGCCCTGCGACCGCCCGAACCTGTCGAAGGACTTCCTCGCCGGCACCGCCCAGGCCGACTGGATCCCGCTGCGGCCGCCGGAGTTCTACCGGGACAACGACATCGAGCTGCTGCTGTCCACGCGCGTCACCGCGCTCGACGCCGCGCGCCGCACGCTGACGCTGGCCTCGGGCCGCGAGCTCGCGTGGGAGGCGCTGCTGCTGGCCACGGGCGCCGACCCCATCCGGCTCGAGATCCCCGGCGCCGACCCGTCGCGCGTGCACGTGCTGCGCAGCTTCGCCGACAGCCGCGGGATCGTCGCGCAGCTGCCGGGCGCCAGGCGCGCGCTCGTCGTCGGATCGAGCTTCATCGGGCTGGAGGCCGCGGCGTCGCTGCGCACGCGCGGGCTCGAGGTGCACGTCGTCGGGCTCGACAAGGTGCCGATGGCCGCCATCCTGGGCGAGGCGCTGGGGCGCCGCGTCCGGGAGCTGCACGAGTCGCACGGCGTCGTGTTCCATCTGGGCACCTCGGTCGAGCGCATGGACGGCGCGACCGCGCGGCTGGCCGACGGCACGAGCGTCGACGGCTGCGACTTCGTCGTCCTCGGCGTGGGCGTGCGGCCGTCGCTCGCGCTGGCCCAGCAGGCGGGGCTGGCGACCGACCGCGGCGTCGTCGTCGACGCGACGCTGCGCACCAGCGCCGCGGGCGTCTGGGCGGCGGGCGACATCGCGCGCTGGCCCGACCCGCGCAGCGGCGAGGCGATCCGCGTCGAGCACTTCGCGCTGGCCGAGGCGCAGGGGCAGTGCGCGGCGCTGAACATGCTCGGCGCGAAGCGGCCATTCGACACCGTGCCGTTCTTCTGGAGCCAGCACTACGACACCGCCATCAACATGGTCGGCCACGCGGCGGGCTGGGATCGCGTCGCGGTCGACGGCTCGCCGGAAGCGTTGGACGCGGCCGTGCGCTACTTCCGGGGCGACAAGCTGCTGGCGATGGCGACGCTGGGGCGGGACCTGGAGAGCCTGCGCTGCGAGGCGGCGTTCGAGGGAGCGGCGGCGCCGGCCCGCTGATCGTGGGCGCGGCCGTCCGACGGCGGCGCGCATGTGCCGCGGCCCGTCGCGGCGACGGCGTCCGCCGGCGCGCGGCGGGGGTGGACAATGACCGGCATGGATGCCGCAAACACTCCCGATCGCGTGGCGCTGCTGCGCCGCATGTTCGACGCGGCGATCGCGTCGGCGCAGCCCGCGCGCTGCCTCGCGCGGCACCTGCCCGAGCCGCCCAGGGGCCGCACCATCGTCATCGGCGCGGGCAAGGCGTCCGCGGCGATGGCCGCGGCGCTGGAAGCGAACTGGCCGGGGCCGCTCGAAGGCCTCGTCGTCACGCGCTACGGCTACGCGGTGCCGTGCGAGCGCATCGAGATCGTCGAGGCCGCGCATCCGGTGCCCGACGCCGCCGGCCTGCGCGCCTCCGAGCGCATCCGCGCCCTCGTCTCGGGGCTGACGCAGGACGACCTCGTCATCGCGCTGGTGTCGGGCGGCGGCTCGGCGCTGCTCGTGGCGCCGGCGGACGGGCTCACGCTGCAGGACAAGCAGGACGTCAACGCGGCCCTGCTGCGCAGCGGGGCGACGATCGCGGAGATGAACTGCGTGCGCCGGCACCTGTCCGCGCTCAAGGGCGGCCGGCTCGGCGCGCTGTGCCATCCGGCCCGCCTGGTCACGCTGCTGATCTCGGACGTGCCGGGCGACGACCCGATAGCCATCGCCTCCGGGCCCACCGTCGCCGATCCGACCACGTGCGCCGACGCGCTCGCGATCGTCGACCGCTACCGCATCGGCCTGCCGGCCGGCGTCCGCGCGCTGCTGGCGCGGGGCGCGCTCGAGTCGGTCAAGCCCGGCGACGCGCGCCTGGAAGGATCGTCGGTCCGGATGATCACCGCGCCGCAGGTCGCGCTCGAGGCCGCGGCGCAGGTCGCGCGCGAGGCCGGCCTGCCGGCGTACATCCTGGGCGACGGCCTCGAGGGCGAGGCGCGCGACCTCGGCAAGGCGATGGCCGGCATCGCGCGCCAGGTGCGCCTGCGCGGCCAGCCGTTCGCGGCGCCGTGCGTGATCCTGTCCGGCGGCGAGACGACGGTCACCGTCAAGGGACGCGGCCGCGGCGGGCGCAACGTCGAGTTCCTGCTGTCGCTGGGGGTGGCCCTGGACGGGCTCGAAGGGGTGCACGCGCTGGCCGGGGACACCGACGGCGTGGATGGCGCGGAGGAGATCGCGGGCGCCGTGCTGCGCCCCGATTCACTGGCGCGCGCCTGGGCGCTGGGCATCCATCCTCGCGCGAGCCTGGACGACAACGACGGCCATGGCTTCTTCATGGCCCTCGGCGACTCGGTGGTCACCGGGCCCACGCTCACCAATGTCAACGATTTCAGGGCCGTGGTGGTCGACCCGGACGACGTGAAAAAGGATCAGTGAGACCCGCCGAGGACCGGCCGCAGCCAGCCCTTGCCCAGCACCAGGTGCTGCAGCCAGTGCGCGGACTGCGAGACCGCTTCCTCGACATGCCTGGCCGGCTGGTGCCGCAGGCCGATGGCCACGCGGCCCGTCCACCAGACCTGGCGTCCGGTCGACGGCATGAAGACCGGCCCGACGTAGCCGTGCGGCACCGAGACCGGCGGCGCGTCGGAACTGAGGCGGATGAAGTCGTCGACGCTGTCGGGCGTCACGTCGTCGTCATAGGAGTCGTCTGTTTTCATGGGAACTCGCAAGAAGCCTGCGTGAAGACATGATTGCGCAATCCAGGCACGTCGGCACTCCCCCACCGGGGGGAACCGTGACGAGTCACCGAGAATTTTTGCGCGGCGGCTACATACTCGTGACGCGCTTCACGCGCCGCTTGACACCCCCTGGGAGTTGGAACACCCTTGCCCATACGGCAAAAGTTGTTCCACCGTGAATTGCACGGATTCGGGGGCTGAGAGCGAGCCCGGGCGGGGACGCGCACCGCGCCGCGCGAGACGCGTTCCAGGCCGCGTGCGGTCGGACCCTGCTCGACGCCGACATTCTGGCGCTGGCCGTGCTGCGCGGCACGGTGCGCGTCAACGGCGAGACGCCGGCGCGCGAGGCGCAGCTCGTCACGCTCGCGCGCGACGGCGGCAGCGTGCGCATCGAGGCCGACAGCGACGCGACCTTGCTGCTGCTCAGCGGCGAGCCCATCGCCGAGCCCGTGGTCGACTACGGTCCGTTCATGATGAACACCGAAGAGGAAATCGGCCGCGCGTTCAGCGACTTCAACAGCGGGCAGTTCGGCCGCATGCAGTGACGCCGCGCCGGGCCCCGCGGGTGCGGGGCTTCAGGTCTCGAACGGCCGCGGGCCCAGCGCCTCGACCACATGGTCGACGAAGCAGGTGATGCGCGCGGCCAGCGCCGTGTTGCGGTAGTAGACCGCGTTGACGGGCTGGCGCACGTCCAGCGTCTGCCTGGGAAACAACTGCACCAGCGCGCCGCTGCGGCGGTCCTCGCGCGTCATGAAGTCCGACAGGCAGACGACGCCCAGGCCCGCCAGGGCCATGTGGCGCAGCGTCTCGCCGCTGGAGGACGCGATCGTCGGCTGGATGCGCAGGACGCCGCCGTCGGCGTCGCGCAGCGGCCAGTCGTTGAGCGTCTCGGGCTGCGTGAAGCCCAGCAGCGCGTGCCGCGCGAGCCGCCCCGGATCCGCAGGCTTGCCGTGGCGCTCGAGGTACGCGGGACTGGCGAGGACCCGCACGCGGCTCGTGCCCACCGGGCGCGCGTGCAGCGTCGAGTCCTTCAGGACGCCGATGCGCAGCGCGACGTCGGTGCGCTTCTCGAGCAGGTCGGTGATGCCCTCGTTCGAATTCAGCTCCAGCGCCACCTCGGGATAGCGCGCGCGAAAGCCTTCCAGCAGCGGCACCAGCACGTGCAGCATGAAGGGCGTGGCCGCGTCGACGCGCAGCCGCCCGGCCGGGCGCATGCGGCGCGCGGCCATCTGCTCCTCGGCGTCGTCGACCGCGGCCAGGATGGCGCGGGCGCGCTGCAGGAAGGCTGCGCCTTCCTCGGTCAGCTGCAGCCGCCGCGTCGTGCGGCGCAGCAGGGTGGTCTGCAGCTTTTCCTCGAGCCGGGACAGCGTGCGGCTGGTGGCCGAGATCGTCAGCCCGAGCTGTTCCGCGGCCGCGGTGATCGATCCCGTGTCCACGACGGCCGCGAAGGCCTGCAACTCGTCGAGCGTCGTCTTCATTGTTGAACTGGAATCAATAGAGTTTGACGGATAAATGGCTTAATCTGCAAATATAAACCGGCCACACTGCAGTCCATCGAATTCCTTCAAGGAGAGGCTGCGATGAAGTCATCGGCCGCATTGTTCGCACTGGCCATCGGCGCGTTCGCCATCGGCACCACCGAGTTCACCCCCATGGGCCTGCTGCCCGTGATCGCCGACGGCGTGCAGGTGAGCATCCCCACCGCGGGCATGCTGGTCTCCGCGTATGCCGTGGGCGTCATGGTCGGCGCGCCGGTCATGACCCTGCTGTTCAGCCGCTTGGGCAAGCGCGCGGCGCTGATGTCGCTGATGCTGATCTTCACCATCGGCAACCTGCTGTCGGCGTTCGCGCCGGGCTATTCGACGCTGCTGCTGTCGCGCCTGGTCACCAGCCTCAACCACGGTGCCTTCTTCGGCATCGGGGCCGTGGTGGCGGCCAGCGTGGTGCCGCGCGAGAAGCGGGCCAGCGCGATCGCCGCGATGTTCACGGGCCTGACGGTGGCCAACATCGGCGGCGTGCCGGCCGCGACCTGGATCGGGCAGCAGGTGGGCTGGCGCGTCGCGTTCGCCGGCACGGCGATGCTGGGCCTGGTCACGATCGCGGCGCTGTGGCTGGCCTTGCCCGCGGGCGCGCCCGGCGCGCGCCCGGACGTGCGCCGCGAGCTGAAGGTGCTGGCGCGCCCCGAGGTGCTGCTCGCCATGGGCACCACGGTGCTGGGCTCCGGCGCGATGTTCGCGCTCTACACCTACGTCGCGCCCATGCTGGCCGCCATCACGCACGCCAGCCCGGGCTTCGTGGCGCTGGCCCTGGTGCTGATCGGCGTCGGCTTCACGCTGGGCAACAGCGTGGGCGGCCGCCTGGCGGACTGGTCGCTGGACGGCGCGACCCGGCTCGTCCTCGCGGCGCTGGCGATCGTCATGCTCCTGCTGCCGCTGCTGCTGACCACCCACGCGGGCGCCGCGATCGGCCTGCTGGCCTGGGGCGCCGCCGCGTTCGGCATCGTGCCGCCGGTGCAGATGCGCGTCATGCAGGCGGCGTCGCAGGCGCCGGGGCTGGCCTCGTCGGTCAACGTCGGCGCGTTCAACCTCGGCAACGCGCTGGGCGCCGCACTCGGTGGCGCGGCCATCGGCCAGGGGCTGGGCTACGTCGCGGTGCCGCTGGTGGGCGCGGCGCTCGCCGCCGGCGGTCTGGGGCTGGTCTGGCTGGGCAACGCCGGCCGCCGCCGCGCGGTGCAGTGCGCCTGATCGCCGCCGCGGATTCCCGACAACCTCGCATCCAACCTGATCCAGGAGTCTTTACATGAGCATCCCTTCCTTCGGCGTCGGCACCTTCCGCCTGACCGGACGGACCGCGGTCGACTCGGTCCGCAACGCGCTGGCCGTGGGCTACCGCGCCGTCGACACGGCGCAGATCTACGGCAACGAGGCCGATGTCGGCCGGGCCATCGCCGAGAGCGGCGTGCCGCGCTCCGAGCTGTTCCTGACCACCAAGATCTGGACCGACCACTACGCCCGCGCCAAGCTCGTGCCCAGCCTGCGCGAGAGCCTGGACAAGCTGCGCACCGACCACGTCGACCTGACGCTGATCCATTGGCCGGCGCCCGGCAACGGCGTGGCGCTGTCCGAAACGATGGAGGCGCTGGCCGAAGCCAAGGCCCTGGGCCTGACGCGCTCGATCGGCGTCTCCAACTTCAACATCGCGCTGACCCGGCAGGCCGTCGCCGCCGTCGGACCGGGCGAGATCGCCACCAACCAGATCGAGCTGAGCCCCTACCTGCAGGGCCGCGCGCTGACGGCCTTCCTGCGCGAGCAAGGCATCGCGGTGACCTCGTACATGACGCTGGCCTACGGCAAGGTGCTGAAGGATCCCGTGCTCGCCCGCATCGCGGACAAGCACCGCGCCACGGTGGCGCAGGTGGCGCTGGCGTGGGCGCTGCAGCTGGGCCACGCGGTGATCCCGTCGTCGACGAAGCGCGAGAACCTGGCGAGCAACCTGCTGGCGCGCGACCTCGCGCTCGATGCCGACGACATGGCGCTGATCGCCACGCTGGACCGCAACGGCCGCGAGGTCGATCCGCCGGGCCTGGCGCCGGCGTGGGACTGACGGCTGTAGGGACTTCTCCACCCATGACGTATGGCCGCGATTTCGGGTACTGATCGGCACTTCAGCGCGACCGTTGCGCAAAGATCATCTCATCGCTTTCTCCGAACCGCCGATACGAGCGGAACGAGTCGGTGTCGTCCCACGAAGACGGGCAAGCGTGGCGGACGACCGAGCGAGCAGTGGCCGTGCGCCATGCTCCCTGCCCCGAGATAAAGCAGAGAGGAAGTGCCGAAATGCGAGTCGACGAACCTGTCACCCAGCGCGAGTACGAGTTTCCCGACAACGCGACGCTCATGTCGACGACGTCTTCGCGTGGACCTCGATGTTCCAGGTCATGCCGGTGCGCTGGCGCATCCGCCTGACGCTGCTGCTGGCGCTGCCTCTGCTGGTCCTCGGCGCGTTCCTGGGCGGCGCGACGACCGGCGCGCTGCTGGCGTAGTCTTGGCCGCGGCGGTCGTGCTGGGCGTCGCGGGCCTGTTCCTCGAGCGCCAGATCTCGCGTCCGCTGGAGGACGTGCTCAAGCAGGCGCTGCGGGTGGCCACCGGCGAGAGCCAGAGCGCGGTGCACATGAACCGCGTCGACGAGATCGGCATGACGCTGCGCACCATCAGCCAGCTGGGCCTGATGTTCCGCTGGCTCATCGACGACGTGAGCGCGCAGGTGCTGACGGTGCAGCGCGCCGTCACCGAGATCGCGCAGGGCAATTCCGACCTCAGCGCCCGCACCGAGCAGGCCGCGGCCAGCGTGCAGGAGACGGCCTCGTCGATGGAGCAGATGACCGCGACGGTGCAGCACAACGCCGACACCGCCAAGCAGGCGAGCCAGCTTTCGGGCACGGCGTCGGACGCCGCCGAGCGCGGCGGTTCCGCCGTCTCCGAAGTCGTGTCGACGATGAGCGCGATCAGCGACAGCTCCAGGAAGATCGCCGACATCATCGGCGTCATCGACGGCATCGCCTTCCAGACCAACATCCTCGCGCTGAACGCGGCCGTCGAGGCGGCGCGCGCCGGCGAACAGGGCCGCGGCTTCGCGGTCGTGGCGAGCGAGGTGCGCTCGCTGGCGCAGCGCTCGGCCAACGCGGCCAAGGAGATCAAGTCGCTGATCGCCGACAGCACCGGCAAGGTCGAGATGGGCACCAAGCTCGTCGACGACGCCGGCCGCACGATGGAGGACATCGTCAGCCAGGTGCAGCGCGTGTCGCAGCTGATCGGCGAGATCAGCACCGCGACCACGCAGCAGAGCGGCGGCATCGCGCAGGTCAGCGGCGCCGTCGGCAGCCTCGACCAGATCACGCAGCAGAACGCCGCGCTGGTGGAGCAGGGCGCGGCCGCGTCGCACAGCCTGGAGCAGCAGGCCGCGCGGCTGGTGGAGGCCGTCAGCGTCTTCCGCTGAGGCGAGCCGGGTCCGCTCGCGCCACGGCGCCGGGGCTAGCGACGGGCCTGCGCCGCCGTGCCCGCTGTCGGCAGGTCCTCCAGCATGTCGGCGGGCGGCACGAAGAACAGGCCGCCCGTCACCGCGCGGCTGTAGTCCAGGAGCCGGTCGTGGTTGCCGGGTGGGCGCCCGATGAACATGTTCTCCAGCATCTGCTCGATCGGCGCCGGCGAGCACGCGTAGCCGATGAAGTAGGTGCCGAACTCGCCCGAGCCGGGCCGGCCGAACGGCATGTTGTCGCGCAGGATCTTCACCTCGCGGCCGTCGTCGTCAATCGTGGTCAGCGAACTGTGCGACCACGACGGCTTGACGCCCTCGGCCAGCTCGATGTTCGAGAGCTTGGTGCGGCCGATGATGTGCTCCTGCACGGCGACGCTCAGCGCGTCCCAGCCCGCCATGTCGTGCAGGTACTTCTGCACGATGACGTAGCTGCCGCCGGCGAACGCGGCGTCCTCGGCGCCGATGACGGTGGAATCGACCAGCAACTGGCCGGACGGGTTCTCGGTGCCGTCGACGAAACCGATCATGGCGCGCTGGTCGAAGTAGCGGAAGCCGTGCACCTCGTCGACGACCTTGACGGCGTCGCCCAGCCGGCCCATGAGCTCGCGCGCGAGCTCGAAGCACAGGCCCATCTCCTCGGCGCGGATGTGCAGCAGGATGTCGCCCGGCGTCGAAGGCGCGATTCGGTTGCCGGAGCCGATCTCGCGGAAGGGATGGAGGCCGGCGGGGCGGGGCGCGCCGCAGACGAGATCCCACGCGGCGGCGCTCAGCCCGCACACGCAGGACAGATTGCCGTCGACGGAGCGCTTGCCCACGGAGCGCGTGAGGGCGGCGACGTCGCCGCAGAAGTCGCGGACGGCGCCGGCGGTGTCCGGGCCGGGCGTCAGGACCGCGACGATGAAGATCGCGCTGCGCGTCGTGGGGCCGTGGACGGCCTGGGGCTCGGGGGTGTTCATGGGCATCGTGGAGGGTGTCGTTCGGGATGGGGTCATGCCGTCGTGGCCGCGGCCTTGCGCGCGGCGGCCAAGGCGTCGGACACGATCGCGCCGAGCTTGCGGACGGCCGCCTCGACCTCGGCGGACCAGGCGAAGCTGTAGTTCAGGCGCATGCACTGGTTGAACAGCGGCGAGTTGCCGAAGATCCGGCCCGGCGTCACCGACACGCCCTGCTTCATGGCCGCGCGGGCGACCTGCAGGGCGTCCACGCCGTCGGGCATCTGGACCCAGAGCAGGTAGCCGCCCGCCGGCTCGGAGATGCGCGTGCCTTCGGGGAAGAAGCGACCGACCATCGCGCGCATGATGTCGCAGCGCTGCCGCAGATCCAGGCGCGCGGCGCGCAGGTACTGGTCCCAGCCGTCCTGCGCGAGGAACTCCGCCACCGCGACCTGCGCGACCGCCGAGGTCGAGAAGGTGCTCAGGAACTTCAGCTGCTCGATCTCCGCGCGGTACCTGCCGGCCAGGATCCAGCCGACGCCCACGCTGCCGCCCAGGCTCTTGGAGAACGAGCCGCAGTGCAGGACGGTGCCCGTCGTGTCGAAGGACTTCAGCGTGGTCGGCGGCTCGTTGCCGAAGTAGAGCTCGTTGTAGACGCCGTTCTCGATCAGCGGCATCTTGTGGCGCACGGCGAGCTCCACCAGCGCGCGCTTGTTCGCGTCCGGCATCACGTAGCCGAGCGGGTTCTGGAAGTTCGGCATCGTGATGCACGCGTCGACGCGGCCGCGCACGAGCAGGTCCGACAGGCCCTGGATGTCGATGCCTTCCTTCGGGTTGGTCTGGAGCTCGATCAAGCGCATGCCCAGCCGCTCCGCGGCGCGGCGCAGCACGTAGTAGGTCGGCGACTCCACCGCGATCGTGTCGCCCGGCCGCGCGACGGCGCGCAGGCACAGGTTCAGGCCTTCGGTGGCGCCCACCGTCACGATGATCTCCTGCGGATCGACGGCCAGCCCGTTGCGCATGTGGCGCAGCGCGATCTGGCGGATCAGCTTCGCGTTGCCCGGCGGGATGTCCTCGACGACGTCCGAATCCTGCAGGCTGCGCATCGCCTCGCGCATGCGCTGCTGGATGCGGCGCCACGGGAACAGCGCCGGATCCGGGTAGGCCGAGGCCAGCGGCACGGCGTTGTTCGAGCGCATCGACCGCAGGGTGGCGAGCACGTACTGGCCGGCGTCCACGTACGGGAGCTCGTCGTCCGCGTCCGACGCCGCGTCGGCCAGGCTGCCGGACGCGTCGCGCGAAGTGACGAAGTAGCCCGACTGCGGCCGGCCTTCGATGACGCCCTGGCTTTCCAGCACCTGGTACGCGTGGCGGACGGTGGTGATGCTCATGCGCCGCGCGCGGCTCGCGTCGCGGATGGACGGCAGCCGGTCGCCGGGTCGCAGGACGCCGTCGGACACCGACTTCGCGATGTCCTCCACCAGTTGCATGTACAGCTGCTTGGGCATGAGGGGCATTGTGAAGGAGATGGCGGAACGGCGGTGCTTCTGTGCCCTTCGAATTCCACTCGGACTGGTGCTTCGTCTGTCTTGGAGCGAACCTCGATGCTGCTGCAAAGTCCAGCCATCGTCCACGCCGCGCAGCATCGTGGGCGCCGGCGGCCGCCCGACCGCGGCCAGGAGACGAGCATGCAGGCCTACGACCTCTACCTGAACCCGAAGCGGCCCACGCTGGGCCTGTACGTCAAGGCGGGCGCGGCGCTCCCGGGCCTGGCCGACAAGGCCGACTGGCAGCGCGAAGGCACCGTCGATGCGAGCGAACTGCCGCCCGGCGTGGCGGCGGGCGTGGACGCGAACGGGCACGCGTTCCAGGAACTCGGCGGCTGACACCCCTCAGCGGGTTCCGGCGCCGCCGAGCATGGCGCGCAGGCGCCGCAGTTCCTCCTGCAGGTCGAGGATCAACGCGGTGGCGTCGAGGTTGGCGTCGAAGTCGCGCTGCAGGCGCCGCGCGGCCAGCGCGCGCTGCAGGTCGGCGCTGCGGAAATGCCATTGCTCGGGCGGGCCGGCGGGTTCGCTGACGTGCAGGATCTCGACCTCGACCAGGCTGAGCACCCACTGGTCGTCGGCGCCGACGGCCAGCGCGAGTTCGTGCAGCGTGAGGGGCGCGGCGTCGACGACGTGCGCGGAATGGACGACGGTTGCCATCGGTCAGCCTTTCAGGTTCTTGCGCGGGTCGAACGGGGCGGCCTTCGCCAGCTGCTCGTAGGCGGCGCGGGCGGCGTCGGTGTCGGCGGGCGGCAGCACGATCTCGAGCTGCAGGTACAGGTGGCCCGGCGTCTTGCCGGGCAGGCCCAGCTCCTTGAGCCGCAGCTTCATGCCGCCGCGTGCGCCCTTGGGCACGCTGACGTCGACCTGCGCGCCGGCCGGCGTCGGCACGGTGATCTGCGCGCCCAGCGCGGCCTCGGTCGGGGTCACCGGCACGGTCATGGCGAGGTCGTTGCCTTCGACGCGGTACAGGCGGTGCGGCGCGATCCGCACCTCGAGGTAGAGGTCGCCGGCCGGCTCGCCGCCGTAGCCCGGCAGGCCCTGCCCGCCGAGCCGGATGAACTGCCCGGGCCGCACGCCGGCGGGGATCTTCACGTGCAGCGTCCGGTCCTCCAGCCGCGGCCGGCCCTGCTCGTCGAGCACCTGCGCGTGCAGCGTGATCTGGCGCTCGGCGCCGTGCAGGGCGTCCTCCAGCGGGATCTCGATCGAGGCGTGGCGGTCCTCGCCGCGCTCGCGGTACTCGTGCCGGCCTGCGCCGCCGCCGCGCGCCCGGTCGCCGAAGATCGAGGAAAAGAAGTCGCTGTAGTCGGCATGGTCGGCCGGGCCCTGCCGCGGGCCGCGGTGGAACTCGAAGCCCTGGTCCCAGCCGGGCGGCGGGTTGAAGCTGCCGTCGGGGGTGCCGCCGCGGGCGACGTGGTCGGCGAGCTGGTCGTAGGCGGCGCGCTTCTCCGCGTCGGTCAGCACGTCCTTGGCCTCGTTGACCTCCCGCATCCGGGCCTCGGCGTCCGGCTCCTTGCTGACGTCGGGGTGGTACTTGCGGGCCAGCTTGCGGTAGGCCTTGCGGATGTCGTCCTCGCTCGCGTCGCGGGCGACGCCGAGGGCGCTGTAGTAGTCCTTGAAGTCCATGAGGCGTGTCGGCTCCTGGGTGATGTGTCCTGTCCCGGTGGGTCAGGTTCGATCTTGGTGTCGAATCCGCCTGGTTGACAACGGTCGACTCAACTGTGTTCCTTCGGTTGTGTCCGTGCTGTGTGCGTGCGCGGCGCGCGGACTGACTATATTGACTCGACGAGACGCCGACTCGCCGCGAGGGGCTTGGCGACGGTGGAGTGGCGCCTGCGCGAGCGGGCGGTTGAAGGAGGCATGCGATGACCCAGCGACGCGAAGTTCCCGGCATTCGACCCTACGACGGCCCCGCCGGCGGCTGGGGCGCGCTCAAGGCCACGGCCCAGGCGGTGCGCGACCAGATGGAGACGATCGCCGCGCCCATCGTCCTGCTGCGGACGAACCAGCCCACGGGCTTCGACTGCCCCGGCTGCGCCTGGCCGGACAAGGAGCACCGCTCGACCTTCCAGTTCTGCGAGAACGGCGCCAAGGCCGTCACCTGGGAGGCGACGACCAAGCGGGTGACGCCCGAGTTCTTCGACCAGCACACCGTGACGGAGCTGCTGCGCCTGTCGGACTACGAACTGGAGGACTTCGGCCGGCTCACGCACCCGATGGTCTACGACCCCGCGACCGACAAGTTCCGGCCGGTCGAATGGGAGCTGGCGTTCGAGCGCATCGGCGCCGTCCTGCGCCGCTGCGCCTCGCCGGACGAGGCCGAGTTCTACACCTCGGGGCGCGCCTCCAACGAGGCCGCCTACCTGTTCCAGTTGTTCGCCCGCGAGTTCGGCACGAACAACTTCCCCGACTGCTCGAACATGTGCCACGAAGCGACCAGCGTCGGCCTGCCGCAGTCGATCGGCATCGGCAAGGGCACCGTGTCGCTCGACGATTTCGACGCCGCGGAACTCATCATCAGCATGGGGCACAACCCGGGGACGAACCACCCGCGCATGATGGGCACGCTGCACGAGGCGGCGCGCCGCAAGGTGCCCATCATCGTGTTCAATCCGGTGCGCGAACGGGCGCTCGAGCGCTTCGCCGATCCGCAGAGCGTCCTGGAGATGGCGACCTTCGGCTCGACGAAGATCGCGTCGACCTACTTCCAGGTCCGCGCCGGCGGCGACGCCGCCGCGCTCAAGGGCATCATGAAGGCGCTGCTGGAGCTGGACGCGGCGCAGGGCGACGTCCTGGACCGCGACTTCATCGCGCAGTACACCGAGGGGTTCGACGCGCTGGCGGCCGATCTCGCCGCGACGGCCTGGGAAGACATCGTGCACGAGTGCGGGCTCGAGCGCAGCCAGCTGGAGGCCGTCGCGGCCGCCTATGCCAAGTCGAACGCGACCATCGTCACCTACGGCATGGGCATCACGCAGCACAACACGGGCACGGCCAACGTGCGCCTGATCGCCGACCTGCTGCTGCTGCGCGGCAACTTCGGCAAGCCCGGCGCGGGCATCTGCCCCCTGCGCGGCCACTCGAACGTGCAGGGCAACCGCACGGTGGGCATCACGGAAAAGCCGTCGGCGGCGTTCCTCCAGCGCATCGAGGACGTCTTCGGCTTCAAGCCGCCCGCGGCGCACGGCCACGACGCCGTCAAGACCATGGAGGCCATGATCGCCGGCACCGCCAAGGCGCTGATCTGCCTGGGCGGCAACTTCGCCGTGGCCCTGCCCGACCCGGAGCGCAGCTTCCCGGCGATGAAGGCGCTCGAGCTCAGCGTCCACCTCGGCACCAAGCTCAACCGCTCGCACCTGCTCGTGGCCAGGGAGACCTACCTGTTCCCGGTGCTGGGCCGCACGGAGCTCGACCTGCAGGGCGGCGTGCCGCAGTCGATCACGGTGGAGGACTCGATGTCCATGGTGCATGCGTCCGCGGGCAGGCTCAAGCCGGCGTCCGAGCACCTGCGCTCCGAGCCGGCCATCGTGGCGGGCATGGCCAAGGCCACGCTGCGCGCGAGCAAGGTCGACTGGCTGGGCCTGGTGGCCGACTACGACCGCATCCGGGACCTGATCGCGCTGACCGTCGAGGGCTTCGACAACTTCAACGAACGCATCCGCGTGCCGGGCGGCTTCCGCCTCCCGCTGCCGCCGACCGAGCGCAAGTGGACGACGCCGTCCGGCAAGGCGATCTTCTCGGTCTTTCCCGGCGTGCGCGAGAACTACCTGCTGGGCACGGGCGACGAGCTGCGCCTGATCACCATGCGCAGCCACGACCAGTACAACACCACCATCTACGGGCTGGACGACCGCTATCGCGGCGTGTTCGGACGCCGCGACGTGCTGTTCATGAACCGCGCCGACCTCGCCGCGCACGGACTCGAGCACGGCGACCTGGTGGACATCGAGACCGTTTCTCCCGACCGCAAGCTGCGGCTGTCCGGCATCACCGCCATCGAGTACGACATCGCGCCCGGCTCCGTGGGGGCGTACTACCCGGAGGCCAACGTCCTGGTGCCGCTGGACTACATGGACAAGGAGAGCGGGACGCCGTCGTACAAGTCGACGCCGGTGCGCGTCCTGCGTTCGCAGGCGCAGGCCGGTTCCGGACAGGCGGCCGCGGCGGCATGATGGCGGGCGGCGGCCGGTCGCCGGCCTGACCGGGATCCGACCACGTCCGGCTCGGGAATCGGTTATCGGGGAACAATGGCGCGCCAGTCCCCGCACGCGCAGGACAACCTGGAACCAGCATGGACCTCTTCGACGCAGTCCACCTCGCCCGGATGCAGTTCGCGTTCACGGTGGCGATCCACATCATCTTCCCGGCCATCAGCATCGGCATGGCGAGCTTCCTCGCCGTGCTGGAGTGGCGCTGGCTCAGCACCGGCGACGCGGTGTTCAAGAACCTGTTCCTGTTTTGGTCGAAGATCTTCGCCATCGGCTTCGGGATGGGCGTCATCTCCGGCGTCGTGATGGCCTACGAGTTCGGCACCAACTGGAGCGGCTTCTCGCGCATCGCCGGCAACGTCACCGGCCCGCTGCTGACCTACGAGGTGCTGACGGCGTTCTTCCTCGAGGCGGGCTTCCTCGGCGTGATGCTGTTCGGCTGGCAGCGCGTCGGGCCGCGGGCGCACTTCTTCGCGACGCTGATGGTGGCCGCGGGAACGCTCATCTCGACGTTCTGGATCCTGTCCTCGAACAGCTTCATGCAGACGCCGCAGGGCTACGCGCTGGACAACGGCATCATCGTGCCGGTCGACTGGCTCGAGGTCATCTTCAACCCGTCGTTCCCGTACCGGCTCGCGCACATGACGATCGCCGCGTTCATCGTGGCGGGCTTCATCGTCGCGGCCTGCGGCGCCTGGCACCTGCTCCAGGGCCGGCGCGACCGCGGCGTCAAGGTCAGCTTCTCGATGGGGCTGTGGATCCTGCTCGTCATCACGCCGATCCAGATCCTCGTGGGCGACGCGCACGGGCTCAACACGCGCGAGTACCAGCCCGCCAAGATCGCCGCCATCGAAGGCCTGTGGGAGACGGAGAAGGGCGGCACCTCGCTCAACCTCGTCGGCTTCCCGGACATGGACGCCGAGGAGACCCGCTACGCGGTGCAGGTGCCGCACCTGGGCAGCGTCATCCTCACGCACTCCTGGGACGGCGAGATCCGCGGGCTCAAGGAGTTCCCGAAGGCGGACCGGCCGTACTCGCCCATCGTCTTCTGGTCGTTCCGCGTGATGGCGGGGCTGGGCATGCTGATGCTGCTGGTGGCCGTGCTGGGCCTGCTGCTGCGCAAGGGCGGCCGGCTCTACGAGGCGCGCTGGTTCCAGCGCTTCGTGCTGCTGATGGGGCCGTCCGGGCTGGTGGCGCTGATCGCGGGGTGGGTCACGACCGAGGTGGGGCGCCAGCCGTGGACCGTCTACGGCGTGCTGCGGACGGTCGATTCCGTCTCGCCGATCGGGACGCAGCAGGCGGGCGTGTCGCTGCTGATCCTCGTCGTGGTGTATTTCCTGGTGTTCGGGATGGGCGTCTACTACATGATGAAGCTGATGCGGCGCGGGCCGTCGCTCCAGACCGAGCACGTCGACGATCCCGAATACCCGGGCCTGAGCAATCGGGCGCTGTCGCAGTCGTTCAAGTAGGGCAGGGGCAAGACCATGCAAATCGATCTTCCGATGGTCTGGGCCGCCATCATCGGCCTGGGCGTCTTCCTCTACGTCGTGCTCGACGGCTTCGACCTGGGCATCGGCCTGCTGTTCCCGTTCTTCGAGGACAAGGCCGAGCGCGACGTCATGCTCAACACCGTCGCGCCGGTATGGGACGGCAACGAGACCTTCCTGGTGCTGGGCGGCGCCGGCCTGTACGGCGCGTTTCCCGTCGTCTATTCGACGCTGCTGCCCGCCAACTACCTGCCGCTGATCCTGATGGTCGTCGGGCTGATCTTCCGCGGCGCGGCGTTCGAGCTGCGCGTCAAGTCCAAGCGGACGCAGGCGCTGTGGGACCTGGCCTTCATCAGCGGATCCGCGCTGGCCGCCTTCTGCCAGGGCGTCGTCCTGGGCTCGCTGCTGCAGGGCATCCGGATCGAGCACGGGCAGTTCGTCGGCGGTCCGTTCGACTGGCTGTCCGCGTTCAGCGTGTTCTGCGGCATGGGCGTGCTGGTGACCTACGCCACGCTCGGCTGCGGCTGGCTCATCTACAAGACCGACGGCGAACTGCAGCGCAAGATGCGCAGCCTCATGCGGCCGATGGTGGGCGTGCTGCTGGCGGTCGTGGCGCTCGTGAGCCTGTGGACAGTGCTGGGCCTGCCCGCGGTGGCCGCGCGCTGGTTCGGCAGCGGCATGGCGTGGTTCATGCCGGTGCCGCTGCTCGTCGTCGCCTGCGTGTTCGGGATCTTCCGCGCGCTGCGCCTCCGTCACGAGGCGATGCCGTTCCTGCTGACGCTCGCGATCTGCTTCCTCGGCTTCACGGGGCTGGTGATCAGCATCTGGCCGAACATCGTGCCGCCGTCGCTGTCGATCTGGGACGCCTCGTCCAGCCATTCCAGCCAGGCGTTCGCGCTGGTCGGGACGGTCATCGTGCTGCCCGTCATCCTGGTCTACAACGCGATGCAGTACCGGGTATTCCGCGGCAAGGTGCGCGCGGGCGATGCCGGCTATCACTGACACCGGCCGGGCGGCCGCGCCGCCGCCGTCCGTCACGCACGCCTCCAACCCGACCCCGCCATGATCGTCAAGCCCAAGCAGAACTGGTTCCAGCTCCTGTTCGTGTGGAACGGGTCTGTCCTGCAGGCTATCGCTCCGCAGCTGGCGCTGATGGCGCTGGTCAGCACGCTGGCCGTCGTGACGCAGGGGCGCATCTTCGGCGAGAAGATCCCGCTCAACTCGTCGCTGCTGACGCTGTTCGGCCTGACGCTGGCGATCTTCATCGGCTTTCGCAACACCGCGAGCTACGAGCGCTTCAAGGAAGGGCGCGTGCTGTGGGGCAACGCGCTGATCGCCGCGCGCTCCATGATGTCGCAGACCCTGAGCTACCTGCCGGACCCCGCCACGCGCCTGCTGGTGGCCGACCTGCTGGTGGCCTGCGCCTACGCCCTCAAGCACGAGCTGCGCGGCACGGACGCGCAGGAGGACATGGTGCGCCTGCTCGGTCCCGAGCGTGCGCGGGAGCTGTCCGGGCTGAACTACCAGCCGGTCGCCGTGCTGCACATGCTGCGCGACCGCATGACGCAGCTCAACGACGCCGGCGCGCTGTCGGACGCCCGCTTCTGGACGCTGGACGCGCAGTTCAACGAGATCAGCCGGACCATCGGCGGCTGCGAGCGCATCGCCTCGACGCCGATCCCGTTCGCCTACAGCGTCCTGCTGCACCGCACCGTCTACACGTACTGCATGCTGCTGCCGTTCGGCCTGGTCGACTCGACGGAGTTCTTCACGCCGCTGCTGTGCGTATTCCTGTCGTACACGCTGATCGCCCTCGAGGCGATCGCCGACGAGATCGCCGACCCGTTCGGGCTGGCGCCGAACGCGCTGGCGCTGGACGCGATCGCCCGCGGCATCGAGCGCTCTGTCTTCGAGCTCTGCGGCCGCGACGTCCCGGAGCCCATGCCGTTGAAGGACGGCTTCCTGGCGACATGAGGCACGCGATGATCCCGCGAAGCGATGCTGACGACGAACGCCCGCCCGGCGTGGCAGGAGTAGCGGAGGCCGAGGCCGACCGCGGTGGGCGCCACGCACGACTGAAGCGCGTGGCCTGGTTCGTCCTGCTCTGGTGCTTCGGCGTGGCGGGCACGGCGTTGCTGGCGCTGCCGTTCCACTGGCTCGTCGTCTCGGCGATCCGGCATCCTGGATGAACTTCCCGCCAGGCCGAGGACGCCGGACGCGACGGCGCGCGACGGGCAGCTGATCAGCCGCGCGCGGACGCGCCGCGGCCGTCCGGCTTCGCGCGCTCCCGCGCGCGCCAGGCCGACGGCGTGACGCCGGCCTCGCGCTCGAAGAATCGCGTGAAGTAGGCGGCGTCCGAGAAGCCGAGGGCGAGCGCCACCTGCTTGATGCTCATCGAGGTGTACAGCAGGTCGCGCTGGGCCTCCATCAGCAGCCGCGTGTGCAGGACGGCCTGCGCCGAGTGCCCCAGTACCTGCTGGCAGACGCGGTTGAGCTGCGTCGGCGTGATACCCAGCGCCTCGGCGCAGGCGGACATCCGCGGCTGCGCGCGGAAGTGCTGCTCGATCCAGTCGCGGAAGGCCGCGACATGCTGCGCGGCGCGCGACTGCGACCGCCGCGACGCCGCATCTCCCGGCTCCGAGGCGTCCGCGCCGCGCCCCTCGGACGGCAGCGCGCGGGCGGCCGTCACGAGCAGGCTGGCGAGCGCCGCGTCGGCGGCCAGCGCGCGCCATTCGTGCGGATCCGAATGCGCGCGCCGCAGCGCGGCCTGGGCCTCGCGCACGCGCGCGGCCCGCGCGGCGTCCAGGCGCTCGCAGCGCGGCGCGAGCAGGTGGCGCAGCAGGGCGGGCTCGCCGGCGACGATACGGCGCAGGTGCGATTCGAGCAGCGTGACGACGTCGCCCTCGACGTCGCGCGAGAACGCGAAGCCGTGCGGCGCCAGCGGCGGCACCGTCACCAGCGCCGGCGCCCGCAGCGTGGTCGCGCGGCCGTCCAGCGTCGCGTGGACCTGTCCGCGCGAGACGAACAGGAGCTGGAACAGCGTCTCGTGGCGATGCGGCCTGATCTCCCAGGAGTGCAAGCTGCTGCGCGAGGCGATGGACTCGATGTGCAGCACCTCCGGGCGCGCCTGCGCGCCGTTTTCCCCGTACAGCAGGTACGTCGGCAGGTGGAGCGGGACGCGCCGTTCGAGCTTCGGCGGCGCCGGAGGAGGAGATTGCATGTTCGAATTATCCAACCCAAAGTCGGGCGCGTGCATTGAGGGCCGCGCCTCCGGCCTCTACGCTTGCGTCATTCGCGGCGCCGCATCGGTGCGCGACACGGAACGAGGAGACATCCCCATGCGCACCCAGGTCGCCATCATCGGCGCCGGCCCCAGCGGGCTGCTGCTCGGCCAGTTGCTGGACAAGGCCGGCATCGCCAACGTGATCGTCGAGCAGCGCTCGGCCGACTACGTGCTGTCGCGCATCCGCGCCGGCGTGCTGGAGCGCACGACCGTCGACCTGCTCGCCAAGGTCGGCGTGGACGCGCGGCTGCGCCGGGAAGGCCTCGTGCACGACGGCACCGAGATCGCGTTCGCGGGCCAGATGCACCGCATCGACTTCAAGGCGCTCACCGGCCACTCGGTCACGGTCTACGGCCAGACCGAGGTCACGCGCGACCTCATGGAGGCGCGCGCCGCCGCCGGCGGCACGACGTTCTACGAGGCGCAGGGCGTGACGCCGGTCGGCTTCGACGGTCCGTCGCCGAGCGTGCGCTTCCGCCACGAGGGGCGCGACGTCGAGCTGCAATGCGACTTCATCGCCGGCTGCGACGGCTTCCACGGCGTCTGCCGCGCGAGCGTCCCGCCGTCCGCGCTGCAGACCTACGAGAAGATCTACCCGTTCGGCTGGCTGGGCGTGCTCGCCGAGGTGCCGCCGGTGCGCGACGAGCTGATCTACGCGCGCCACGAGCGCGGCTTCGCGCTGTGCAGCCAGCGCAGCCTGACGCGCAGCCGCTACTACCTGCAGGTGCCGACGCAGGAGCGCGTCGGCGACTGGTCGGACGCGCGCTTCTGGGAGGAACTGCGGCGGCGCCTGCCCGACGACGTCGCGCGCGACCTCGCCGACGGCCCGTCCATCGAGAAGAGCATCGCGCCGCTGCGCAGCTTCGTCACCGAGCCGATGCGCTTCGGCCGCCTGTTCCTGGCAGGCGACGCCGCGCACATCGTGCCGCCCACGGGCGCCAAGGGCCTGAACCTGGCGGCCTCGGACGTCGGCTACCTGAGCGAGGCGTTCGAGGCGCGCTACGGCGAGAAGGACGACGCCGGCCTCGACGGCTACTCCGCCCGCGCGCTGGCCCGCGTGTGGAAGGCGGAGCGCTTCTCCTGGTGGTTCACGTCGCTGATGCACCGCATGCCCGAGAGCGGGCCCTTCGGCGCACGCATGCAGGAGGCCGAGCTGGCCTACATCCTGTCGTCGCCGGCGGCGCGGCAGGTGCTGGCCGAGAACTACGTCGGCCTGCCGCTGTGACCGGCGCCTGCCGCGGTGCGCTGCCGGCGGGCTCCCGCGCCGAGGTCGTCCTAAATCTCTGTTATACTAACGGGCTGTTGGGGGTGTAGCTCAGCTGGGAGAGCGTCGCGTTCGCAATGCGAAGGTCAGGAGTTCGATCCTCCTCATCTCCACCAACAAATTCAAGGGCTTAGCTTCGGCTAGGCCCTTTCCTTTTGGGCTACGCGGGCTACATGAGCTCCTTCCAACGTGCCCACATCCGAGCCTTCTGAGTCTCCGAGTAGTAGATCCGCGGTCGCTGTTTCATCTGCGGCACTCCTTCGGCCTGGGCGGCCTATGGCGTGTTGCATCGACCGGTTGAATCCGCCACCCTACAGCGGTCATTTGACTAGATCGGGGAACTCGCCAGAACGGAACTCAGGGGCACAAAGGCGTTGCTGCAATCGACGGGAGTCGACGACCCCGGCGTGCCTGTCACGGTGATGTCGCTCGATGCCGAGGCCGAGATCGCCGAAGCGAAGCTCACGGCACCGGGCCCGAAGGTGAAGTGCGTATTCGCGGGCAGCGTGGCGGGTCCGCCGTTGTGGCCGGCGTCGAAGATCGGCTGCTTGCCGTCGAAGACGACGTTGTCGAGCGTGATCGCCAGGGGATTGTTCTGCCCGTGAAGGGCGTAACCCGCGAAGGAGATCAGCCCGCCTCCATACTTCGCGCTGCCCAGGGAGTGGACGCCACTCAACTTGATGCCGTTGAAGTTCGGATAGAGGGTTCCGGTGGCGCTGCTGTAGAAGGGATCGAACACGAGCGGCCGGCGCAGGTTGCGCATGCAGATCTGGCTGTAGCTCACGTTCTGCACGCTTCCGCCACGCGATGAGTCCGACTTGATGCGCAGGCCGTTGCCGTTCGGGCTGTCGTAGCCGTCGATGGAGAGGTCGGTCACTACCATGCCGCTGAGGCCGGCGTCCGTCTCGCTGCCGATCGACATGCCATGGCCGTAGTAGAAGTGGTTGTGCGCGAAGGTGAGTTGGGTCGACGAGGGGCTGCCGCCCGCCTTTACCGCGACGTCGTCGTCCCCCGTGCTGATGTACGAGTAGGCGAGCAGCACCTTGCTGGACGTCCCGGGATCGAAGCCGTCGGTGTTCTTCACGGTATCCGGCGTGAAGCAGGTGGCTGGCGTCAGCACGTCGGGTGTCGTGCCGGAGGCGCAGGCATAGCCCGACTTCGTATAGACCGAACTCGGCGAAAGGATCTTGATTCCCCACGCGGTGACGCCCGTGACGTCGCTGGTGACCACGTGGAAATTCGGCGAGTTCAGGATCGTGATGCCGTGGAGCGTGAAATTGCTTCCCTTGTTCACCTGGATCAACCGCGGGTTCTGCTGGTTCAACCCGCTCTTGCTCTGGTAGGCGACGTCCCACCAGGAGCGCTTGCCGGCGTTCGGGCCGCCGGTCAGCAGGCTTCCTCCGCGCCCGTCGATGGCGCCTGCGCCGACGATGCCGCTGTCGGCGGTGCCGCTTGCGAGGATGAGCGGATTGCAGGCGTTCGGATCCGACGACGTGGCCGTGCCGCAAGTGCCCGGGCCGTTGTCGAAGTCGGCCGGGTTGCGCGATGCGAACAGCGTGACCCCGGTATCGATCCAGAGTTGCACGCCGGATTTCAAGCTGAGAGGACCGCTCAGGAAGCCGCTCTCTCCCGAAGCGCCCGCAACGAGCTTGACGGCCTGGCCGGCAGGACACGCGGTGATGGCCTGCTGGATCCTGGACGTGTCCGGCTGCGAACTCGAGGAATTGCCGTCGACGGAGTCCAGCGAGCCTCCCACCGGGACGAGTGTCGCCTGGAGGGAGGCACAGGTCGCCGACGGCAGCGGCGGCTCGTTGACCGTGCCCCACTGTGTCGCGACTGGATGAGTCGGCGCCGGAGTGGGCACCGGTGCCGGCGATGGCGATGGCGATGGCGATGGCGATGGCGCGGGCGTCGGTGCAGGTGCAGGTGCAGGTGACGGCGAGGGTGAAGGAGATGGCGTCGGCGCCGGAACCGGCGAAGGCGTAGGCGAAGAGGACGGGCTCGCGCCGCTCGTCTCCGCGGCGGAACCCCCACCCCCGCATGCGGCGACGGCCAGACAAAGCGCCGTGACGACCAGGAGACGGCCCTCCAGCGAATGGCGACCTGCGGTATGAGTGCGGATGTCGTCGTCGCGACGAGAAGGCGTCATGGAGGTCTCGGACTTCATATTCTTGAGGGGTATGTACTCAAGTCGGACGTTAGCGACTCGGTGGCTCGAAGGCATGACGAACCGGTGACGAACGGTGGTCAAGTGATTCAAGCGATGTTGTCTCGTAACGATCTTCAGATCCTTGAAAGCCTGCGACATGGCGCGTGCAAGGCCGGTGCATCCGCACAAGTCAGGTGTGCGCTGAACGCGGCTTGTCGACAATGCGGCGTGCTTTCTCGCCCGCATCGAGCGCGAGCTTCGCGATCACGGTAGTCCGCCGCAGCCCGCAGCCCGCAGCCCGCAGCCCTGAGGCAGCGCTCGACTGGCCGCGCCAGATCCGAAATGCGGGCTTCGCAGGCATCGGCGAAACACGGGCGCCGAGCAAGGCCTTGGCAAATTCAGCGTCGCCCGAATGCCTCAACCTGTCTTGGAGATCGAAGGCACGCGCCCCGTCGTCGCCCGAACAATCAATTGCGGCGCGGAGGTGACGCTCATCGGCGGCCGCGTCTCACTGCCGACGTCGTGGTCGTCGAGCATCTTCATCAGCGCGTCGACGGCCAGTTCGGCAGCTTCGGCGGTCGGCACTGCCACCGTCGTGAGCGCTGGGCGGACATCGCTGGCGAGGTGGATGTTGGTGATGCCGCAGATCGACAGGTCGCGCGGCACGGACAGCCCGAGGTCGTTCGCCGTCTGCAGCGCTCCGATGGCCGGCAAGTCGTTGCTGGCGAACAGCGCCGTGAGATCGGGCACCGCCGCAAGCAGCGCATGCGCAGCGCTGCGCCCGGCGTCGATCGTGTCGCGCCCGAAGCGCGTCTGCGCCGGCGAATGAGGGATGCCGGCACGCGCCAGCGCGTCGCAAAAGCCGCGGTAGCGCCAGATGTGGTTGCCCGTGGCCTCGCTGCCGACGATCGCGCCGATGCGGCGATGACCGAGCTTGAGGAGATGCTCGGCGGCGGTCCGGCCGGCAAGTTCGAAGTCGACGGCCACGCTGGGCAGCGCCGGCGGCTCGCCCGGGTGCTCCCACATGCACAGCATCACCGGCACGCCGCGACGGCGCAGAGCGACCAGGGCATCCATCTGCACGAAGTCCGCGTTCATCACCAGCACGCCGTGGGCCAGCGAGCCGCCGACGGCGTCGAGATAGTCGCGCTCCTGCTGCGGGTCGTCGTTCGTGTTGCAGACGACCAGGAAGTACCCGCGCCGGCGGACGGCACGCTCGACGGCGAGCGCGAATTCGGGGTAGAACGGATTGGCGATGCTGCTGACCACCAGCGCGATCGTCGAAGGCCGGCCTTCCGCGAGCGCGCGTGCGTTGAGGTTCGGCCGATAGCCCAGCGCCTGCACCGCTGCGAGCACGCGTTCGCGCGTCTGCGCGCCGACCTTCCCGCGACCGCGCAGGACGTTCGAGACGGTGGCGGCGGTGACGCCGGCGTGGCGGGCGACTTCGACGAGGGTGGCCATGGGCCGGATTGTCGCCGTCAATCGACGATCCAGGCGGCCACCCCCGCGGGATCGAGATCGGGGCCGCCGAGGAGCCAGGTGGCCCCCGCGGGCGCAGGCACCCGTGCACGCCCAGGCCCGCTGTGGAAGGCGAACTGCACGCGTCCGCGCCGGCGCAGGCGCAGGCCCTCGGGCAGAGGCGCGGGGGACAGGCCCGCGTCACGCGCGGCGGCGCCCACGATGGCGTCCAGCAAGTCGTTGTCGAACGTGGCCGCGAGGTAGCGCATGCGTCCGCGGCGCAGCACGGCGGCGCCGCCGTCCTCGAACCGGGCCAGCACGTCGGTATCGGGCGCCGGATCGACGTGCTCGCGCCACGCGCGCGCATGGCCCTGCAGCACCGCGCCGCTCACGCGCAGCGACAGCCCGGGCCGCAGCGATTCGACGCTGCGCACGCGCAGGCCCGCATGATCGGCCAACGGGCCGGGCGGCAGGCCGTCGGCGATGCGAAAGTCGCCCGTCTTCGAGCCGCTGCGGGCACCGATGACGACTTGACCGGGCGCTGCCGCGAGCTGGCGCGCGAATGTGTCCTCGGCCGACAGCAGCGCCGGCACCAGCACCAGGGAACGGCCGTCCAGCGGCGCGTCGGGGCCTACGATGTCGACGTCCAGGCCCAGGCGGCGCGCGGCGCCGTACAGCGCGAAGGCGTCGCCGAAGTAGCTGGCGTCGGCACCCTGGCGCTGGATCTCGATCATCCAGTGGCTGGTGTAGTCCAGCACCAGGGCCACCGGTGCCTGCGTCGGCGCCTCCTCGCCGAGAGTGTCGTGGACGGCCGGCAGCTCCGACGCGACGCGCGCCGCTTCCTCGCCGCCGGGCGTGACGTGGTCATCGCTGTCGTGCAGTCCCGAATGCATCTGCTCCTGCGCGTACGGCAGCTGGCGCCAGCGGAAGTAGGAGACGAACTCCGCGCGGTGGGCGAAGGCCTCCCAGGTCCAGGCGCGAACCTGCCCCGGCTGCGGGGCGGGGTTCCAGGGCGCCCAGTTCACGGGTCCGGCCTGCTGCTCCATCACGCCGAAGCGGCCGCGTCCGATGCCGCGATAGAGGTCGTGGTGGAACGCGGCGATGTCGGGATGGCCGCTGCGTGCCCAGCGCAGGCGGTCGTCGGGATCGATGAAGCTCGTCGAATCGGTATGCCCCAGGGGGTAGCTGTCCCAGCTCGCCAGGTCGAGGTCGCGCCCCATCGCATGGTGATCGAACTCGCCGAAGAAGCCCATGAAGTTGTGCAGCACGGGACGCCCCGGCGCGTGTTCGCGCAACGCGTCGACCTGCATGCGGTTGAAGCGCAGCACCTCGTCGGACGCGAAGCGCCGCCAGTCGAGCGCGTGGATCGGATTGGCCTGCGCCGGCAGGCCCACTGGCAAGCCGATCTGCTCGAAGCCGTCGCAGGTCATGCTCCAGAACACGTTGCCCCAGCGGCGGTTGAGCTCCTCGATGCTGCCGTAGCGCGCCCGCAGCCATTCGCGAAAGCGCGTCAGCGCCTGAGGCGAGTAGGACTGCAGCGTGTCGTGGCAGCCGTACTCGTTGTCGGTCTGCCAGGCGACCACGGCCGGATGGCGTCCGTAGCGCTGCGCCATCGCGATGACGATCGCCTGCGACGCGTCGAAGTACTTCTGGCTCGACAGGCACACGTGGCGGCGCGAGCCGGCGGCGCGCGTCCGACCCTGGGCGTCGACCGCGAGCACTTCCGGGTAACGTTCGGTCAGCCAGCGCGGCGGCGCGGCGGTCGGCGTCCCGAGCACCACCTCGAGGCCGGCCTCGGCCAGCGTGGCCACGGCTTCATCGAGCCACTCCCAGTCGAATTGCCCTTCGCGCGGCTCCATCCGGGCCCAGGCGAATTCGGCGATGCGCACCAACTTCAGGCCCATGGTGGCCATGCGTCCGGCGTCGTCGCGCCAGCGCGCACGGTCCCATTGTTCGGGGTAGTAGCAGACACCGAGTTTCATGCGCAAGTTCAGATTAAACGATTAACCCACTATGCGTGGAATTGGCAGCGCTTGTCAATCGATGGCTCCGGTGCGAACCATTCCAACTTGCATCGGAGCCATGATTTTCCCCACGCTAGTGGTTCTCCCCAATGACCTGTTTGCATGGCAGGAAGATAGTGACACAAAATTAAGCGTTTAACCTTTCATGCTGACTCTTTCGATCAATACGCCAGCGGCCGCCATCGAGCGCGACTTCCTCGCGCTTGGCGAGGGCGGCACCGGCCCGTCCGGTACGCTGGCCGTCAACAACTGCTGCATCGAGCGCGACGGCCGGCCATGGATGCCGGTCATGGGCGAATTCCACTATTCGCGTTGTCCCGCCGACGAGTGGGCAGACGAGCTCCACCGCATGCGCGCGGGCGGCATCGACATCGTCGCGAGCTACGTGTTCTGGAACCACCACGAGGCCGTCGAGGGACGGTTCGACTGGAGTGGCCGGCGCGACCTCGGCCGCTTCGCGCGGCTCGCCCAGGCCGCCGGCCTGATGTTCTACCTGCGCCCGGGACCCTGGGTGCATGCGGAATCGCGCAACGGCGGCCTGCCCGACTGGCTGCAGGCGCGCGGCGACGCGGGCGAGATCGCGCTGCGCAGCAACGATTCGGCCTATCTCGCCCACGTGCGCCGTTTCTATGGCGAGATCGGCCGCCAGCTGTCCGGACTGCGCTGGTGCGACGGCGGCCCGCTGGTGGGCGTGCAGCTGGAGAACGAGTACGACGGCCGCGGACCGGATCGAGGCGCGGAGCACATCGCCGAACTCAAGTCCATCGCGCTGGCCAGCGGCTTGCGCGTGCCGCTGTGGACGGTGACCGGCTGGCCCACGCTCGACATCCCGCCGCGCGAGGTGCTGCCCGTCTCGGGCGCCTACCCCGACGGCTTCTGGGGCGGCGCCATCGGTCCGCAGCCGCCCTCGGGCGTCTTCGCGTTCAACACGGGCCGCAGCATCGGGGAGATGGGCAACGTCGGTGGCACGGCTCCCGAAGGCCTGATCGACGCGGCGCACTACCCGTTCTTCCTCGCCGAGGCCGGCGGCGGCATGCACGTGTCCTACCACCGTCGCCCCGTGGTGAGCACCGACGACGTCGCCGCCTGCGCGCTGGTACAGGTGGGCTCGGGGGCCAACCTCTACGGCTACTACATGTACCACGGGGGCACGAATCCGGGCCGGGGCCTGCAGGAGACGCAGGCCAGCGGCTATCCCAACGACGTCGCGGAGCTGGGTTACGACTTCCGCGCGCCGCAAGGCCAGTACGGGCAGCTGCGCGAGTCCTACGGCCGCCTGCGGGCGCTGCACAGCTTCATGGCTGCGTTCGGTGCGGAGCTGGCGCTGATGCCGACCACCGCGGGCCCGGCAACGGATCCGGCCGACCTCGCGCACCTGCGCGCGGCCGTGCGCGCGAGCGACGGCAGCGGCTTCCTGTTCGTCAACAACCACTGCCGCCACCATCCTCTGCCGGCCTTCGAGGCCGTGCAGTTGCAGCTCGAATGGAACGTGGGTCGCGCGCAATGCGTTCCCGCGGCGCCGGTGCATGTTCCGGCCGGCAGCCATTTCATCTGGCCGCTGAACCAGCGCATCGGCGCCGCCCATCTGCGCCATTCGACGGCCCAGCCGCTGACGCGCTGGAGCGACGGCGCGAGCGTCACCTGGGTCGCGTTCGCCTTGCCTGGCATCGCACCCGAGTTCTGCTTCGACGCGGACACGGTGGCCTCCCTGCGGCTCAGCGGCCCGATCCAGGTCGACACGGGCGACTTCGGCCTGAGGCTTCGCGTCGACGGCGATGCCGCGCTGCCGCAGGTGCTCCCGCTGCGCGATGCGGCCGGCGTCACGCACCGCCTCGTGCTGTTGTCGCGCGAGCAGGCCGATTCCTGCAGCCGTCAACGCGTGGCCGGCCGCGAGCGCCTGCTGCTGTGCGAGTCGGGGCTGCATGTTGAAGGCGACACGGCCGTCGTGCTCGCCGCCGGCGAGGCCCAGGTGCGCTGCTGGCCCGCGGACGACCTGGGCGCGGGCGACGGCTTCGCGACCTGGAGCCTGCCGACCCGGACATCGGCCGACCTGCCCGTCAGCGTGCACGTCGAGCACGACTCGCAGACGCCGCCCGCCCCGCGCGAAGGCCCGCTGGTCGCCTGGCGCGGCCGCACCGTGCCGCTGCCGCCGGACGACGCCGCCTACGACGCCGGCCTGCGCGCGCGCCTCGTTCCGGACGCTCCCTGCCCGCACGGCGCGCGCGTGCTGCTCGAGCTCGACTACCTGGGCGACGCCGCGCGCCTGTACGCGGACGGCGTGCTCGTCGACGACCAGTTCGCCGACGGCGAGCCGTGGCTCATCGGCCTGCATCGCTTCCTGCGGGCCGACGGTACCTGGCCCGACTTCGAGCTGCGCATCGTGCCCGCCAACCCCGGACTGCCGATCTTCCTGGAGGTTGCGGCACGCGAACGCCTGCTGGCCGCCGCCCCGCGCCGCGCCGGCGTGCTCACGGCCCGCGCACGCATCCTGCGCCGCTCCCGGCTGCAATTCCGACCGAACGAGGCCCCGCAATGGCTGGACTGAGCCTGCAATCGCTGGTCAAGCGCTACAACGAGCAGGTGCTCGTGCTGAAGGACGTGAGCCTGGACGTGGCCGACGGCGAGTTCTGCGTCTTCGTCGGCCCGAGCGGCTGCGGCAAGTCCACGTTGCTGCGCATGATCGCGGGGCTGGAGGACATCAGCGCGGGCGAGCTGCGCATCGGCGGCGAGCGCGTGAACGAGCGCGCGCCGTCGCAACGCAACGTGGCGATGGTGTTCCAGAACTACGCGCTGTACCCGCACATGTCGGTGGCCGAGAACATCGGCTTCGGCCTGGGCCTGGCCGGCGTCGACAAGCCGACCGCGGGCCGGCGCATCGCGCAGATCGCGCAGATGCTGCAGATCTCGCACCTGCTCGATCGCAAGCCGGCGTCGCTCTCGGGCGGGCAGCGCCAGCGCGTGGCCATCGGGCGCGCCCTGGTGCGCGAGCCCGGGGTCTTCCTGTTCGACGAGCCGCTGTCCAATCTCGACGCCGCGCTGCGCACGCAGACCCGCGTCGAGATCGCGCGCCTGCACCGCCAGTACGCCCGCGCGGCCTCGATCTACGTGACGCACGACCAGGTCGAGGCGATGACGCTGGCCGACAAGATCGTGCTGCTGCGCAGCGGCGCCGACGTCCTGACGCAGGGCAGCGTCGCCCAGGTCGGTGCGCCGCTGACGCTGTACCGAGAACCCGCCAACCTGTTCGTCGCCACCTTCCTCGGCTCGCCGAAGATGAACCTGTTGCCCACGACGGTGGCCGCGATCGACGCGCATGGACTGGAGCTGCGCAGCGCCGGCGGCCACGTCCTGCACGCGGCCGTCGCCGTCGACGGCGTCAAGCCGGGCGACGCGGTGACGCTCGGCGCGCGCAGCGAGGATCTGCAACTGCACGCCGAAGGCGGCGTGGGATGCCTGCCTTGCCGTGTGCAGTGGGTCGAACGCCTGGGCGACATGACCTATGCCTACCTCGGCCGCGAGGGCGCGGAGACCCCTCTGGTGATTCGACTGGACGGCCGCAGCACCGCCGGCGTCGGCGACGGCGTACACCTGCACTGGCCGCCGACCTCCTGCCATGTGTTCGACGGCACCGGCACCGCCTTGCGGAGGCTCACACCGTGAGCGCCTCTCGCCGACTCGTGCTGCGGGCCGCCGCCGCCGGCGCGTTGGGCCTGCCCGCGCTCGCGCGCGCCGGCAGCGCGCCGCTGAAGGTCTGGATCAACGGCGACAAGGGCTGGCATGGCCTGGCCCATGCCTGCGCGGCGTTCGAGCGCGACACCGGCGTCGCCGTCCAGGTCGAGCATCCGGAAAACGCCATCGCCAAGTTCGAGCAGGCCGCCGCGGCCGGCAAGGGTCCCGACGTCTGGATCTGGCCGCATGACCGCCTGGGCAGCTGGGCCAGCGCCGGCCTGATCGCGCCGATCACACCGTCCGCCGCCACGCGCGCCGGCATCGACGACCAGGCCTGGAGCGCCTGGCAGCTCAAGGGTTCGACCTGGGGCTTTCCGCTTGGCATGGAAACGGTGGCGCTGCTGTACAACAGGAAGCTCGTGCCGACGCCACCGGCCACGTGGGATGACGTCGTCGCGCTCGACCGGCGCCTCGCCACGCAGGGCAAGCACGCGATCCGCTGGTGGATGACCGAGGTCTACTACAGCTGGGGCCTGTTCGCCGCCGGCGGCGGCTACGCCTTCGCACGCCGGCCCGACGGCAGCTACGACGGCCGCGACACCGGCGTCGCCACGCCCGGGTCGATCAAGGCGGTCGAGGTGATGCTGGATCTGGTCAAGCGCGGCGCGCTGCCACGCACGGTGACCTATGCCGACGCCGAGGCCGCGATCAACCAGGGCGAGGTCGCAATGACCTTCAACGGCCCCTGGGGCTGGGGCAACCTGCGCAAGAGCGGCATCGACTTCGGCGTCGCGCCGTATCCGCGCATCGGCGACCACCCCGGCGGTTCGTTCGTCGGCGTGCTGGGCGCGATGATCTCGAGCGCCAGCCGCCAGCGCGAACTCGCGCACACCTTCATCGAGGACTACCTGCTGACGCTGCCCAGCCTGCGTGCGATCGACGCGGACGTGCCGCTGGGCGTGCCCGCCAGCAAGGCGCTGTACGCCGAGCGTTCGGTGGATCCGCTGATCGCCGGCAGCATGGCCGCCGTGCGTGCGGGCGTGCTCATGCCCAGCAATCCGGAGATGACCCGCTTCTGGACGGCGATGCAGGCGGCGCTGCAGAACATCATGCAGGGGCGTGAGGCCGTCGTCCCCGGCCTGCAACGCGCCGCGGCGCGCATCGTGGGGGGCGCATGAACCGCACGACGATCCTCGTCCGGCTGCTGCAGCTCCTTGGCGTCCTGGCACTGGTCGCCGCGCTCGCGCTGGCCTTCGCACTGCACGCCGCGCGCGCGAGCGGCTGGGCGCTGGTGGTGATCGCGCTGGCCGCGCTCGCCGTCTGGGTCTACGTCAGCCCGCGCTTCATGGCTTGGCGCTACATCGTGCCCGGCGCGCTGGCCGCCGCCGTGTTCATCGTGTTCCCGATGGCGTACACGCTGGGCATCAGCTTCACGAACTACAGCGGCGAGCACCTGCTGTCGTTCGACCGTGCCACCGACGTGCTGCTCGCGCGCGGCGACGGTGACGGCCGCAGCCTCGCGTTCACGCTCGAGCCGGCCGGTGGCAAGCTGCGGCGTCTGCGCTTCGTGGCCGATGATGGCGCGCGCTTCGCGAGCCAGCCCTTCACGCTCGGAGAAACCGTGCGCGTGCCGCTGGCGGCCGACCCGCAAGCACCGGGCGGCGCAGCGGCTGCCATGCGCGAGCTCGCGGAAGACGTCACTGCGCTGCGCCGAGTGACCGCGGTGCTGCCCGACGGCAGCGAGATGCGCCTGTTGAGCCTGAGCCGCTTCGCGGTGGAGCATCCGGCCTACACGCGCGTCGACGAGCGCATGCTGCGCGCGACGCGCGACGGCAGCCTGCTGAAGGCCGACATGGCCGATGGCTGGTGGCGCCGGGCGGACGGCTCACCGGTGACGCCGGGCTTCCGCACCGAGGTCGGCCTGGCCAACTACCGCAGCATCTTCACCGAAGCTCGCTTCTACCAGCCGTTCGGGCGGGTGTTCGCATGGACGGTCTCGTTCGCGGCGCTCAACACGCTGTTCACCTTCGCCATCGGCCTGCTGCTGGCGGTCGCGATGAACTGGGAGGCGATCCGCGGCAAGACGGGCTACCGCATCGCGCTGTTCCTGCCCTATGCGGTGCCGGCCTTCATCTCGATTCCCGTGTTCCGTGGCCTGTTCAACGAGAACCTCGGCGAGATCAACCTGGTGCTGTACCAGTTGTTCGGCGTGCGGCCGGGCTGGTTCAGCGACGCGACGCTGGCACGCACGATGGTGCTGATCGTCAATACGTGGCTCGGGTACCCGTACATGATGATCCTGTGCATGGGCCTGATCAAGGCCATCCCGGGCGAGCTGTACGAAGCCTCGGCGCTGGTCGGTGCCGGGCCCTGGATGAACTTGTGGCGCATCACGCTGCCGCTGATCGCCAGGCCCATGGCGCCGCTGCTGGTGGCGTCGTTCGCGGCCAACTTCAACAACCTCACGCTGGTGGCGCTGCTGACCAACGGCGCGCCCGACTACCTCGACACCGCCGTGCCGGTGGGCGCCACCGACCTGTTGGCGTCCTACACCTACCGCATCGCGTTCCAGGACTCGGGCCAGCACTACGCGCTTGCCTGCGCGATCGCGTCGATCGTCTTCCTCATCGTGGCGACGTTGGCCGTGGCCAACCTGCGCCTGTTCAAGATCGGGCGGCAGCCCGTCCGCTAGGAGCCCTCGATGGCCGTCGTCACTCCCTCCAACCAGCGCTGGCGCGTGCTCGCGGTGCACGCCGCGCTGCTGGCCTTCATCGCGCTCACGATGCTGCCGCTGCTGATGATCCTGTCGATCTCGCTTCGCCCGGGCAACTTCGCCGGCGGCAGCCTGATCCCCCACTCGCTGACGCTGGACCACTGGAAGCTCGCGCTGGGCATCTCCGTGCCGGGCCCGGACGGCAAGCTCGAGGCGCCGCCGTTCCCGGTGCTGCAGTGGATCGCCAATTCGATGAAGGTGGCGCTGGTGTCGGCCACCGTGGCGCTGCTGCTGTCGATCACCGCGGCCTACGCCTTCGCGCGCATGCGCTTCCGCGGCAAGCGACTGACGCTCGATGCGCTGCTGCTGCTGCAGATGTTTCCCTCGGTGCTCGCGCTGGTGGCGATCTACGCGCTGTTCGACCGCATCGGCGACTGGGTGCCCTGGCTGGGCCTGAACAGCCACTGGAGCCTGGTGCTGGCCTACAGCGGCGGCATCGCCCAGTACGTGTGGCTGATCAAGGGCTATTTCGAGAGCCTGCCGGTGGAGCTGGAGGAGGCCGCGGCCGTCGACGGCGCAACCCCGCTGGTGGCCTTCGTGCGCGTGCTCCTGCCGCTGGCCGGCCCGATCCTGGCGGTGGTGTTCGTGCTGGCATTCCTGGCCGCGATGATCGAGTATCCGATCGCCTCGGTGCTGCTGCACGACGAATCGCAACTCACGCTGGCCGTGGGCTCGCGCTTGTTCCTGTTCAACCAGCGCTACCTGTGGGGCGACTTCGCGGCCACCGCGATCCTGGCCGGCTTCCCGCTGACGCTGCTGTTCCTGTTCACGCAACGCTGGCTGGTGTCGGGGCTGTCCGCCGGCGCGGTGAAGGGCTGACGGCGATGCGACGCACGCTGCTTTCCTGCCTCGCCGCCCTGCTCGTCGCGCCGGCATTCGCCCGCGCCGACGAGTTCATCGCGGGTGCCGACGTCTCCATGCTGGCCGAGGTCGAGCGCCACGGCGGCAAGTTCTCGAGCGCCGACGGCAAGCCCGGCGACGCGCTGCAGATCCTCAAGGACGCCGGCGTGAACTGGGTGCGCCTGCGCCTCTGGCACACGCCGGTGGCGGCGGCCGACGTCGTCGAGGACGGCCGCGTCGTCCTGAAGAAGGGCTCCGCCGTGGGCGGCGGCAACAACGGCCTGGCCACCACGATGCGGCTGGCGCGCCGCGCGAAGGCGCAGGGCCTGAAGGTGCTGCTGGACATCCACTACAGCGACTTCTGGGCCGACCCGCAGACGCAGGCCAAGCCCGCCGCCTGGACCGAGCTGCACGGCGCCGCGCTGCAGGCCGCGGTGCGCGAATACACCGCCGACGTGCTGGAGGCGCTCGACGCCGTCGGCGCATCGCCCGACATGGTGCAGATTGGCAACGAGACCAACGCCGGCATGCTGTGGCCCGACGGCCAGACCTGGTCGGCCGACAAGAACGCCAGGATCGGCGGCGAAGCCGCCTTCGCCGCGTTGCTGCGCGCGGGCATCGCCGGCGTGCGCGCCAACGACGCGCGCAACGGCCGCCACCTGCCCGTGATGCTGCACCTGGCCGGCGGGACCGATCCCGACCTGTGCCACCACATGGTCGACCTGTTCACGGCCGAACACCTGGACTTCGACGTCATCGGCCTGTCCTGGTACCCGATCTACCACGGCCCGCTCGCGGCGCTGAAGGCCAACCTCGACGAACTCGCGCAGCGCTACCGCAAGCCGCTCGTCGTGGTCGAGACCGCCTATGGCTGGACGCTGCGCAACGGCGATGCGACGCCGAACCTGCTCGATGCCGAACACGAGGCAAGAGCCGGCTACCCCGCCACCGTGGCGGGCCAGGAGAAGGTCATCCGCGACGTGATCGGCACGGTGGCCTCGGTGCCCGGCGGCCTGGGCCGCGGCGTCTTCTACTGGGAGCCGGCATGGATCCCGGTGGCGGGTGCGGGCTGGCGCACCGGCGATGGCGACAACTGGGACAACCAGGCGCTGTTCGATTTCGAAGGCCGCGCGCTGCCGTCGCTGCAGGCCCTGCGCGCGCCGGCGCCGTCCGCGGCTGCCGCGGCTTCGCGCTGAACGGAACAGGCATGCCAAGTATTCATAGCTCGCGCGCGCAACGTCAGTGGTCGTCGGGTGGTGCGCGCCCTATCGTCTGATCACCATGAAGATCACCAAACTGACCACGTACCGCGTTCCCCCGCGCTGGATGTTCCTCAAGATCGAGACTGACGAAGGCATCGTCGGTTGGGGCGAACCCGTCATCGAAGGCCGCGCCCGCACGGTCGAAGCCGCGGTGCATGAACTGTCCGAGCTGCTCGTGGGGCAGGACCCCGCGCGCATCAACGACCACTGGCAAGCGATGTACCGCGGCGGCTTTTATCGCGGCGGCCCGATCCTCATGAGCGCGATCGCCGGCATCGACCAAGCGCTGTGGGACATCAAGGGCAAGGCGCTCGGGGCGCCCGTGCACGAGCTGCTGGGCGGCCTCGTGCGCGATCGCATGAAGACCTACTGCTGGGTCGGCGGCGACCGCCCGGCCGAGATCATCGACGCCATCCACCGCGTGCGCGAGGCGGGCTTCGACACCGTGAAGATGAACGGCACCGAGGAGTTCGGCCTGCTGGCCACACATGCCGAGGTCGATCGCGCGATCGCCAAGTTCGCCGAGATCCGTTCGGTGTTCGGCAGCGACATCAACTTCGGCATCGACTTCCACGGCCGCGTCGCGCTGCCCATGGCCAAGGTGCTGCTGCGCGAGCTCGAGCCGCTGCGCCCGCTGTTCGTCGAGGAGCCTGTGCTGGCCGAGCAGGCCGAGCACTACGCGCGCCTGGCCGATGCGACGTCCATCCCGCTGGCCGCCGGCGAACGCATGTTCTCGCGCTTCGACTTCAAGCGCGTGCTGGCCGATGGCGGCGTGGCGATCCTGCAGCCGGACCTGTCGCACGCCGGCGGCATCACCGAGTGCCACAAGATCGCCGCGATGGCCGAGGCGCACGACGTTGCGCTCGCGCCGCACTGCCCGCTGGGGCCCGTGGCGCTGGCGGCTTGCCTGCAGGTGGACTGGGTCTCGCACAACGCCGTACTGCAGGAGCAAAGCGCCGGCATCCACTACAACCAGGGTGCCGAGCTGCTGGACTACGTGACCAACGGCGCAGACTTCCGGATCGAGGGCGGCTACGTCCGGCCCAGCCAGCTGCCCGGCCTGGGCGTGGAGATCGACGAGGAGCGCGTGATCGCGGCCAGCCGCGGCGTGCAGGACTGGCGCAACCCGCTGTGGCGCCACGCCGACGGGAGCGTCGCCGAATGGTGAACCCGGCCTCCGCCACGCCGCGCCTGGTCGCGCTCGACTGGGGCAGCACGCGCCTGCGTGCATGGCTGCTGGGCGAGCACGGCGCGATCCTGGCCGAGCGCCAGAACGCCAGCGGGGCGTCCACCCTCGCGGGCGGCGCGCCGGCATTCGAACAGGCGCTCGCCGCGTTGGTTGGCGATTGGCTGGATTTGGCGTTGCCAGTCGTGGCCTGCGGCATGGTGGGCAGCGCACACGGCTGGCGCGAGGCGCCATACGTTCCGTGTCCGGCGCGCCTGGACGCGCTGCATGGACACCTGGTGCGGGTGAGCGCCGCGGCGACCACCGTGCACATCGCGCCCGGCCTGATCGACGATCCCGCCGGCGGCACCCCCGACGTCATGCGAGGCGAGGAGACGCAGGTGCTCGGCCTCGTCAAGGCGCGACCCGAACTGGGCGAGCGCGCCTGCGTGGTGATGCCGGGCACGCATTCGAAGTGGGTGCAGTTGAAGGACGGGGCCGTCAAGGGCTTTCGAACCCGCATGACCGGCGAGGCCTACGCGCTGCTGCGCCGTCACTCGGTGCTCGCGCGCCTGATGCCCGCCGACGATCCGGCGCCGTACCCCGAGGCCTTCGCCGCCGGCGTGCGCGCAGCGCGCGACGCGCGGGGACACGACCTTCTGGCCCAGCTGTTCTCGGTGCGCACGCTCGGCCTGACGCAGCGCCTGCCCGCGGCAGCGCTGTCCGACCACCTCTCCGGCCTTCTGATCGGCCACGAGCTCATCGCGGGCCTGCATGCCGCGGACGGGCCACTCGCGCTTGTGGGGGAACCCGCGCTCTGCCATCGCTACGCCCACGCGCTGGACGTGCTGGGCGCGACAGCGGTCACCGCGCATGCCAATACGGCCTGCGGTGGACTGTGGCAACTCGCCGTCCAGGCAAGGTGGGTCGCGGCATGACGATGGGCAACCGCAGCAGCCGCATGGCCGCGGCGATGACGCGCCTGCCCCTGGTCGCCATCCTGCGCGGTCTGCGTCCTCACGAGGCCGCCCCCGTCGGATGGGCACTCGAGGATGCGGGCTTCGCCCTCATCGAGGTGCCGCTCAACTCGCCGGAGCCGTTCGACTCGATCGCGACGCTGCGTCGGCAGCTCGCGCCCGACACGCTGGTCGGTGCCGGCACCGTCACCCGCCTGGCCGACGTGGAGCGCCTGCGGGACCTCGGCGCCGACCTCGTGGTCATGCCGCACGCCGACACCGCCGTGATCCGCGCCGCCAAATCCGCCGGCATGCTGTGCGTTCCCGGCGTGGCGACCCCGACCGAAGCGCTGGCGGCGCTCGATGCGGGCGCGGACGCACTCAAGCTGTTCCCCGCCGAGCTGGTCACGCCAGCCGTGATGAAGGCCATGCGCGCGGTACTGCCGCGCGGGGCCGCCTTGCTCCCGGTGGGCGGCATCACGCCGGCCAGCCTGGCGCCCTGGCTGCGCGCAGGTGCTTCGGGGTTCGGCCTGGGCTCCGCGCTCTATGCGCCCGGTGCGGATGCCACCGCGGTGGCTCGGAACGCCACGGATTTCGTCCGGGCCTGGCGCGAGTGCATCAACGAAAGCCCGCCGAACTGAATTCCCCTTTCCCTTTCGACAGCGACTTCCAAACGATAACCATACGGAGACACACATGAGCACGAACGCCCACCGTTCCAAACTTCCGCAGCAGCACCTCCTCAGCGCGTTGATCCAGGCCGCCTTCATCGCGCCGGTAGTGATCGGCGCAACCGGGGCGCACGCGCAGTCGGCCGCTGCCCCAACCGCGGCCGCATCGCAGGCGCAGGCCAAGACGGCCGAAGAGGTGCAGACCGTGACGGTCATCGGCGTGTCGGCATCGCTGCGCAGTGCGGTCGCTGCGAAGAACGACGCCAACTCCATGGTCGAGGTGATCGCCTCCGAGGACATCGGCAAGCTGCCCGACACCACCATCGCCGAATCGCTGGCGCGCCTGCCGGGCCTGGCGGCCGGCATCGACCGCGGCAACGCGAGCCAGCTCGTCGCCCGCGGGCTCGGCCCGCGCTTCATCGGCTCCACGCTCAACGGCCGCGAGTTCGCGACGACCGAGCCCGATCGCGCGGTGCGCTTCGAGATGTTCCCGTCGGAATCGATCTCGGGCGCCAAGGTCTACAAGACGCAGTCGGCCGAGATCGTCGAAGGCGGCATCGCCACGACGGTGGACCTGCAGACCGTCAGCCCGCTGGCCTACAAGGAGCGCACCGCCTCGATCAAGGCCGACGGCGAGTACTACAAGCAGGGCGCGGACATCCAGGGCGCCAAGAAGGTCGCACCGCGCCTGGGCGCGATCTATGTCGACCAGTTCGCCGACCACACGGTGGGCGTTGCGCTGGCGGCCAGCTACTTCGACCAGCCCGACGTGAGCGACCAGTTCCAGAACTACGGCTTCAACGGGGCGAGCGCATGGGACGTCGATGGGACAGGGGGCAAGGAGACGCCGCCCTGGGGCTTCCAGAACCAGATCGTCAAGGGCACCAACAAGCGGTCGAGCGTCCTGGGCAAGGTCGAATGGAAGCCCAACACCGTCAGCTCGGTCACGGCGGACGTGTACACCGCGCGCTCCAACATCCACGAGAACTCGATGTACCACGTGGCCAGCACGGGGTACCCCTACAGCGACATCACGGTGTCGGACGGCTTCGTGACGGGCGGCACCGCGCAGGGCGTGTCCATGAACACGATCGAGGGCCTGTGGAAGCAGAACCAGCGCGACTTCGCGGCCGGCCTCAACGGCAAGACCTCCGTCGGCGGCTGGAAGCTCGAGGCCGACGTCGCCCGCTCCACCGCGGATCGCGACACCCAATGGGCCGGCGTGGGCCTGTGGATGCAGAACAAGGGCACGCTGACGTGGAGCGCGCAGCACAACCAGTGGGCGACCTACTCGTTCAGCGAAGACACCGGCAACCCCGACAACTACGGCAACACGATCTTCGAGCAATGGGGGCCGAACTACGCGGGGCACCTTGTCGATTCGCTGAACTCGCAGGTGATCAACGCCAGCCACGACGTGGACTGGGGCGCGATCCGCACCGTCAAGATGGGCGTGCGCACCACCCAGCGCGAGAAGGCCTACAGCCAGGTCTCGTGGGACTTCGACACGACGACGGTGCCGTTCTCGACCGCGGATCTCCAGCGCGTCCACGTGTCGGGTCGACCCGATTTCGTCGAGTTCGCCGACGGCTTCGACGCGACCGTCGCCAAGTATTTCGGCGCCGACGCCCTGAGCGCCAGCGGCCGCACCGCCACCGCGAGCGACCTCGTGTACAAGGACTGGCGCGCCAAGGAGAACAACACCTCCGCATTCCTGCAGTTCGACCTGTCGGGCGACAACGTCGCCAAGGGCTATCGCGGCGACTTCGGCCTGCGCGTGGCCCACACCAGCCAGACGGGCTACGGCTACTCGCAGGCCGACGGCGGAACGCCCACCCCGGTATCGGACGGCACGAGCTACACCCGCCTGCTCCCCAGCCTGAACCTGGTGCTGTCGCTCGACGATGCGGAGCAGCATCAACTGCGATTCGGCGCCTCGCGCGCCATGTCGCGCGCGCCGCTCGACGTGCTGAACGACGCCCACGTCGTCACCACCCCGACCAACGCCGGCGACCTGGTCACGGTCACGGGCGGCAACCCGCGCCTGAAGCCGATGATGGCCAACCAGCTCGACCTCGCCTACGAAGACTTCTTCGCCAAGGGCGGCTTGTTCTCCGTCGGCGTGTTCTACAAGCAGATCACGGACTACATCGCGCTGGACACGGTCAAGGGCACCTACAACGGCGCGGACGCCTGGTTCACCGAGCAGGTCAACCGCACCGGCGGACATGCCAAGGGTTTCGAGCTGGTGTACCAGCAGGCGTTCAACAAGCTGCCGGGCCTGTGGAGCGGCCTGGGCGTGATGGGCAACTACACCTACACGAACAGCGACATCAAGGACATGGCCAGCGACGGATCGCCGATCCCCACCAACGGCCTGATGAAGCACAACATGGGCCTGACCCTGTGGTACGAGCATGACGGCTTCGAGGCGCGCCTGTCGGCCAACCATCACTCGCAGTACAACCGCGCGCCGACCTGGGACTCCACCAAGTTCTACTACAACGGCGCGGAGACCTGGATGTCGCTGAACCTGTCGCAGCAGATCACCTCGCACCTGCAGCTGCGCTTCGGCGTCGAGAACCTGACGAACCAGCGCGTCATCTACACGGACCCCACCGAGCGCTACAACCAGTGGGACTTCCAGTACGGCCGCCGGTTCGACCTCGGCGTGACCTACAAGCTGTGACCGGAGGCGACGCCGTGGGTCAGAGACTGGCCGGCAAGGTGGCGCTCGTCACGGGCTCGACGCTGGGCATCGGCGCGGCCACCGCGCGACTGTTCGCCCGCGAGGGTGCCCGAGTCGTGCTCAACAGCCACGCCGACGATGCGGCCGCGCGTCGCATCGCTGACGAGCTGGGCCCCGAGCGAGCGCTCTTCGTCCGGGCGGACGTCTCGGACGCGGCGGTGGTGCACGCGATGGTCGAACGCGGGACCGCCCGCTTCGGCACGATCGACGTGCTGGTGAACAACGCCGGCCGCAACTTCTTCGACGACCCGCTGGCGCTGACGCCCGACGAATGGCGCCGCTGCATGGCGGTCGATCTCGACGGCGCGTGGCACTGCGCCCGCGCCGTCCTGCCCGGGATGCTGTCTGCCGGACGCGGCAGCATCGTCAACATCGCGTCAGTGCACGGCCACAAGATCATCCCGGGGTGCTTTCCGTATCCGGTCGCCAAGCATGGCCTGATCGGGCTGACGCGGGCGCTGGGGCTCGAATACGCGGGACGCGGCGTGCGGGTGAATTCAATCTCGCCCGGGCTGATCCTCACCGAGGCGATCGAGGCCTCGTTCGCCGCCAGTGCGGATCCGGGCGGCGAGCGGGCGCGCCAGGCCGCGCTGCTGCCCTGCAAGCGGATCGGCGAGCCTGATGAGGTCGCGTACACCGCACTGTTCCTCGCCAGCGACGAGGCGCGCTTCATCAACGCGACCGACATCCTCGTCGACGGCGGTCGTTCCCAGCTCTATCACGAGTAGTCAGCCAGGCGTTGCCATGCAGGATCCGCACGCTGAACGCTTTCGGTCGCGCCTGAAGACGCGCCATCTGGTGTTGCTGAGCGAACTGGGGCGCCACGGCTCGATCGCCCACGCGGCCGTCGCGGCGCACATGACGCAGCCGGCCGCCTCCAAGATGCTCGCGGAAGTGGAGCACCTGCTCGGCACGCCATTGTTCGACCGACTGCCTCGAGGCGTGACGCCCACACCCTATGGGGAGATCATGATCCGCCGTGCCAGCGCAGCGCTGGCCGAGCTGGACCTGGCCCACCAGGAGGTCCTGAGCATGAGCTCCGGTCTCGGGGGACGCCTGGCGGTGGGCACGGTGCTCACGCCGGCCACCGGGCTGCTGCCGTCGGCGGTGCTGCGACTGAAGCAGTACCACCCACGGCTTCATGTGGCGATCGAGGTCGATGCGAGCAAGACCCTGATAGCGCGGCTGCAGGCCGGCCAGCTCGAGATGGTCGTGGGCCGGATCCTCGATCCCGAGGCCGGTGACGCGCTTGACTTCGAGCCGCTGAGCGACGAGCCGCATTGCATCTTCGCGCGCGCCGGCCATCCGCTGGAACGCCGACCCGATCTGGGCCTGCCGGACCTCGCGAATGCCGGCTGGATCCTTCCGGCGCAAGGCAGCATCCTTCGTGATCGCCTGAACGCCCTGTTCGTCTCGGTGGGTCTGCGCTTGCCAACCGAGACGATCGAGACCACGTCACTCCCGATGATCACGCAGTTGCTCGCGCAAAGCGACATGGTGGTGGCGCTGCCGCGCGAGGTGGTGCGCACGCATGTGGAGCTCCGCCAGCTGGTGCCGCTGCCCGTCGACCTCGAGTTGCGCCTCTCGCCCTACGGCATCGTCACCCGCCGTCACCACGCGCTGTCGCCCGGAGCGGCTGCGATGTTGCGGGTATTGCGGGAAGTGGCCGCTCAGGACAGCCGAGGAAGCGACGCCGTCGACCCACAGGCCGCAGGCCTCGAGCGCGTCTTCCCGTGTCGCGGCTCGAGCGCATCGATGGCGCCGGACGCGGACTGGCCGTCCGCCAAGGCGGCATGACGTGATGCCATTCCGAGGCGCTTGACCGTCATCAACGATGTACCGGGACCTCGCTCATCGGAGCTCATGAGAGCCATGTCCCGCGCAACACATGTCCGCCCGGACGGCGGCATCAGACTGATATCGATTCGCGAAGCTGCCGGCGATCCAACGGGCAGCGGGGGAGACAACGGCAGCTTGCCGCATCCCGACCAGTGCTCGAGGCACCGCGCATAAAAAGCCGATTCCCGCGCCAAGCCTCGCGCAGAAAGAGGAGCATCCGTGAGAAGTTCATTCCGCAATGCCTTGCGCGCCATCCTGGCGGCCTTGGTCTGCCTGACCGCAGCCTCGTCGCAGGCCCAGTACGCCTATGGTTCCGACGTCAGCTGGACCGATCAGGAAGAAGCCAGTGGCTACACGTTCAAGAATGCCGCGGGCGTCAAGACCGACCCGTTCGTCCTGCTGAAGGGGCTCGGCATCAACGCGATCCGCCTGCGCGTCTGGGTCAATCCCTCCGGTGGATGGAACAACGGCGCCGACGACCTCTACATGGCCAAGCGGGCCATTGCGCAAGGCCAGCGAGTGCTCATCGATTTCCACTACAGCGACACGTGGGCGGATCCCGGCACGCAGACCATTCCCGCGCAATGGACCGACCACTCTCTGTCTGCGCTGGAGACGCAGGTCTACAACCACACCTACGGCATCCTCAACTACCTCAAGTCCAACGGCGTCACCGTCAGCTGGGTCCAGGTCGGCAACGAGATCAACTCCGGGATGCTGTGGCCGACGGGCAAGGTCTCTGGCACGAGCGGCTTCGGCAACCTCGCGGGCCTGATCAACTCGGGCTACAACGCCACCAAGGCCGTGTTCCCGAGCGCGTCCGTCATCGTCCATCTGGCCAATGGATATGACGATGCGACGTTCCGCTGGTTCTTCGACAACCTGAAGAGCAATGGCGGCAAGTGGGACGTGATCGGCATGTCGCACTACCCGTCCGCGAGCAACTGGAGCAGCTTGAATTCAGAAGCTGGTTCCACGATGGCTGACGTGGCGTCGCGATACGGCAAGTCCGTGATGGTCTGCGAGACCGGAATGCCCTGGGACGGCCCCACGGCCGCGCAGAGCATGATCACCGACCTCATCGGGCGAAACAAGGCGCTGGGAAGCAGCGGGCTGGGCGTCTTCTACTGGGAGCCCGAGGCCTACCCCGGTTGGCAGGGCTACACCCTGGGGGCGGTCAATGCATCCGGGCAATTCACGGCGGCGATGAACGCCTTCTGAAGCGGCATCGTGGGTTGACAGGGGGCATCGAGCCCAGCCAGGGGTCAGGTCCGGCCGCAGGGCGGTCGACGCGTCGAGCATGCCCGTTCGGAACGCCGCCGTGACCCGCCTCTCTAGGACCAGGTGGTGCAATCGGCAACCCACATGGGGGCGCAAGGTCTCGTGGCCATTCATGCCTTCGCGCGGCGCTAGCCGACATGCGCTGCCGTGTTCGCGACCGCATCGTCGTCGAGCGCGGCCACGAAGCGGTATCCGATGCCCTGGTGGGTACGGATGAGCGTCCCTGCATCGCGGTCGGTATCGAGCAAGGCCTTGCGGATCCGTGCCACGGCCGCGGCGAGCGAGCCCGGCTGCACGAATTTGTCCTTCCAGATGTGGTCGAGCAGTTCGCCTGCCGGGACCACCCGGTCGCGATGCTCGATCAGGTGGACCAGCACGTCGAACGGGCGGGGCTGCAGCGCGCGCAGTTCGCCGTCGACGAGCACTTCGCGCCGAGCTACCGACACTGCGCGGCGGCCGAACACGAAGTCGCGATGATGGGAGGGGGGCGAAGCGGTCATGGGTGTAGAGATTGCACTACAGCAGGCCGGACGCCTCTGAAAATGGCGAGGCGATTGCTCACTTGTTGATGTCGCAATGCGGTCAACATTTTGTAGTGAAATATCTACATTTGTCCAGCGATTCCGTGGATCAATTCCGCAACATTTTTCCGTGTTCTCCAGCCGCCGAGCGCCGATGCGGCGCGCGTATCGGTCGCGAGTGCGCCCGGTTTGGCGAGCGGCTTGGACGGGGCGTCCGGCTTGCCGGCCTCATGCGTCGACGGGGCGATGGCCGCGTCGCGCGAATCGTCGGCCGCCAAGCCGGGCACCGTACGGAGACGCGCCGTGAGCCACCCGGTGCGCCTGGCGTGCTGATCCACTTCGATGCTCGCGCCGCACGCCTCGGTTCGTCGGGGAAGACTCCGATGCAGGAAGCGTTGCCGGACGACGCATGACCTGCTTCTGATCGCCGCCTGCCGCCGGGCCACACCGTGAATGGCCTTGCGAAATCGAGCCCCGGGTTGCGCCCGGTGACGCTGGCGGAGCCGCGGTTCACAATGTCCGTCTCCTCCGCCGATCCCGACCGCGCACCCCATGACCCCGGCGACGCCCGACAGCCCGCAGCCGATGACGGTGTCACCCGTCGATGTTCTCCTGATCGAGGACAACGCGGCCGACGCCCGCTTCTTCGGCTTGCTGCTGGAAAGCGCCCCAACGGCCTGGAGCTTTCGCTTGCGCCATGCCGCGACGGTGGCTGATGGCCTGGCGCTGCTTCGCACGCGGCCTGCCGACGTGATCGTGCTCGACCTCGGACTCGAGGAGTCGGAAGGCCTGGCGACAGTGCGGCACCTGGTGTCGTGCGGCGTTAGATTGCCCGCGCTGGTGGTGCTGAGCGGGCTCGACGACGAGGACGTCGCGGTCGAGGCGCTCCAGGCCGGCGCGCAGGACTATCTGATCAAGGGGCAGATCGACGCACGCCAGCTCGCCCGCGCGATCCGCTACGCGATCGGCCGCCACCAGGCCGACCAGGCGATCGCGGAACGCACGACGGAACTCGAGCGCTCGCGCGAGCTGGTGCGCAGCCTGGGCGCACGCAACGCACGCTTGCTCGAGGAGGAACGCCGGCGCATCGCGCGCGAGCTGCATGACGAGATGGGGCAGCAGCTGGCCGCGCTGCGCATGGAGATCGCGGTGCTCCGGCAAGGCGGCGCGAGCGCGGAGCGGGCGGGCAGCGATGCTGCCCTGGGCATGCTGCTCGGTCGCGTGGACGGCCTCGTGGTGAGCGTCCGTCGCATCGTCGCGGAACTGCGGCCGCCTGCCCTCGACGGCGGCCTGGCCGCGGCGCTGGAATGGCTGGGGTCCGAGTTCGAACGCCAGACGCAGGTGTCCTGCGAGGTCGACATCGATGCGTGCGCAGACCTGTTGTCGGCTGACGCGGCGGCAATGGTCTTTCGCATCGCGCAGGAGTCGCTGAACAACGTCCGCCGTCATGCAGCGGCACGAGGCGCGTCGCTTCATCTGCGCAGGGCCGGCGCCGGCTGCGAACTGCACGTGCGCGACAACGGAAAGGGATTCTCCGCGTCGATGCGGACGGCCGGCTTCGGCATCCTGGGCATGGAGGAACGGGCCCGCGCGCTCGGCGGGACGCTGGCCATCGACAGCCGGCCAGGCCGCGGCACCGAGGTGTCCCTGCGGCTGCCGCTCTCCGAGGCAGGCCCGGCGCATGGGGCTTCTGACCGCGTCGCCTGACGAATCGTCCGCGCTTGTCGCGTCGGAGTGGGGCGCGGTGTGCCGGGTGCAGGCGGCGGCGAACGGTTGCGGCGCATTCGATGCGTCTCACGACCCTGGTCGTCGGCGCCGTACCGGCAACAGGCGGCCGATCATGGCGATGCCGCGGCAGACATGGGCTCGGGCAGCGGCAATCGCAGGCGCACGGTGCAGCCTTGGCCTGGGGCGCTGGCGATCGTCAGGGTGCCGCCGAGCGCGATGGCGCGTTCCTCCATGCCCAGGATGCCATAGCCGGAGGCGCGACCAGCGGGATCGAATCCCTCTCCGTCGTCGACGATCGTGAGCTGGCAGTCCGATCCGCCGCGGGTCAGCCGAAGCAAGGCATGGCTCGCATGTGCGTGTCGGCGAATGTTGTTCAGCGACTCCTGTGCGATGCGGAAGACCATCACGGCGGCGTCCGGCGACAGAAGCGTCGCGCAGTCGTCGACCTCGGCGTCGCAGGGCACGTCGGCATGGCGTTCGAACTCGGACGCCAGCCATTCCAGCGCCGCGGCCAGGCCGCCGTCGAGGGCGGGCGGCCGCAGCTCCGCGACGACGCTGCGCATGCCCGCGACGAGATCCTCCACGCGCGCGAGCAGCATGTCCAGCGCCGCCTCGGTGGACGCCGCATCGCTGCTGGGGGCGCGTCGCCGCAGGACGGAGATCTCCATGCGCAGCGCCGCCAGTTGCTGGCCCATCTCGTCGTGGAGTTCGCGCGCGACGCGCTTGCGCTCTCCTTCGAGCAGGCGGGTGTTGTGCACGCCGAGGTTGCGCACCAGCTCGCGCGACCGCTGGAGCTCCGCGGTGCGTTCGCCGATGGCTTGCTCGAGCCGCGTGCGCATCGCGCCCGCACGCGCTCGCAGCAGTTGCACCGACAGGAACCACGCGGCGGCCAGGGTGAGCACGTACGCGATGCGCGCCGGCATCGATCGCCACCAGGGAGGAGCGACCGTGAAGGCGATCTCCAGCGGGATGCCGGCCCCCAGGATGGGCACGTTCGCGGCGGCGCGCACTTGCAGGCGATACTCGCCCGCCTCCAGCGATTCGAGCTGCAACACGTTGCCGACGAAGGCTTCCCAAGGTGCCGCGTCGTTCAGTCGGTATTCCAGTCGCACGGATCGGCCGCGCGCGATCTGGGCTGTCTGCAGCGTGAGCCGCAGCCGACGGTCGTTCCAGGCGACCTGCGACGGGACGGCTCGCGTGCCCGGACGGTCGCCGAAGCGCACGTCCTCGATGCGAAGCCTCGGTGCGGCCGACGCGAGCCTGCCGGGGAGCACATGGGTGGCACCCTTGCTCGATCCGATCCATGCGCCGCCGTCCTTCTCGAGATAGAGGGCGCCGGTGTCGAGATCGTTCCACAGCAATCCGTTGCCGCGGTCGAGCTGCGTCCAGCGCGCGTCGGCGTGGACGAACACGCCGCGGTCGGTGCCGACCCACACGCGCCGCTCGCCGTCGGACCCCAGGAACTCGACGTCCCCGGTACCCAGCAGCGCCGGGGCTATGCGCTGCTTCAACCGCGCCGTGCCGTCGACAAGCTGGTAGATCGCGAGGCCCTTCCCGTCGGACGCCCAGAACTCGGACGCGCCGGCGAAAGTCGCCATGCCCGTGACCTCGACCGGAATGCCGCGTTCGTCCCGCAGGGGCTCCCAAATGCCGCGATCGATGCGATAGGCGCCGTTGTCGACCAGGAACCACTCCCGCTGTCCGTCGCTCAGCACCGCGGTCAGCGAGTCGGGGTTGGGCATGTGGGCAGGCAACGGCTGGCGTAACGGCCCCTTCGGGGAAGGCAGGAGTCGCTCGGCCGTCCTCGTGCCTGACAGCACGACCGAATGAGCGGCTTGCAATGCCACGGCGATGTCCGGATCCCGCCAGGCGACGCGGGCGCGGCGCGCGCCGGGATCCAGCGCCATGACGTGCCCCGCATCGACCCACCAGACCGTCCCGGCGTCATCGACCGCCAGACCGCCGGCCGGGGCAGGCACGAACAGCGGCCCGATCGGGACGAACCGTCGCGACTGCGGATCCAGGCCGGCCACGCCATGCGAAGTGACGACACGCATCAAGCCGGCGCCGTCGCGTGCGAAGGACCAGACGACCGGCGAGGGCAGCCCCGACGCGGACGTCCAGTGCTCGACGCGTCCGTAGCCGATCCACAGATGCAGTCCGCGCCCGGCGGATCCCGTCCACAGTTCGCCGTCGGCGTCGACGAGCAGGGCGCGCACGGCCGTCTCGGGGAGGCCTTCGCGCGGCGTCCAGCGCTGCCAGGAACGGCCGTCCCAGCGCGCGAGGCCGTCTTCCGTGGCCGTGAGGATGCGCCCGTCGGTATCCTCCGTCATGGCGATGGTGCCGGGCCACAGCGTCGCGGCGGGCGCATCGACGGTGTCGAATCGATCCGCGGTCGGCGCGAGTCGCGCGAGATGTCGATCGCCGCGTGCCCAGACGCTCCCGTCGCGAGCGCCGAGCAGGCTGGCCCAGGTGTCTGCGGGCAGGCCCTGGTCGGGACCCCAGGTCCGGAGCCGACCGTCGAGCCAGCGGCACACCGCGCGGCCGCAGCCGAACCACAGCGCCGGCCCGATGGCGCGCAGCGGGCCGCCGTCGGCATCGGTGGCACCCGCGTAGGACTCGTAGGGCGGCATCGGCATCCGGCTCGCGACCACCCTGTCAGGCAGCATGGGCGGCACGGTGATCGTCCAGATCCGGCTTCGTCCATCCATCGCGAACACCGCGCCGTGTTCGTCGATCGCGACGCGCTGCTTGCCCCATATCCCCAGGTTCCTGCCGTCCGGATCCACGACCGCGCTCCATTGCGCGCCCCGGGCGTCCTCGCGACGCAGGTACAGGCCCTTGTCCGTGGCGACCCAGATCCGGTTGAAGCGGTCCGCCTGCACGTCGCTGATGACCATGCCGGCGCCCGGTGGCAGCGTTTCGCGACGGGCCCGGAAACCGTCGAAGACGAACAGCCCGTTGTCCGTGCCGATCCACAGCGCACCGTCCGGTGCCTGGGCGAGGCCGTCGATGGCCATGCTGGTCAGGCCGGCGTCCTCCTGGAACGGCTCCATGTCGGCGATCTGGCAATGGCCCGCGCCGGCCGCGATGGCCAGCGTGGCAGCGACGAGGATCGCGCGCCGTCTCTCAGTCGACCAGCCCATGGCGCAGCGCATAGCGCACCAGGTCGCTGAGGCTGGTCTGCCCCAGCTTCTCCATGAGCCGGCCCTTGTAGGTGCTCACGGTGTTCGGTGCCAGCTGCAGTTCTTCGGCGATCTCCATCACGGAGCGTCCGGTGACGAGCGCGACCAGCACCTGCCGTTCGCGTGTCGACAACTGCTCCATCTGCGCGTGCGGGTTCGCGGGTTCGCCGCGGATCAAGGCGCCGCTGAGCGACGGGTCGACATAGCTGCGGCCCGCGATCACGTGGTGGATGGCGTCGACCAGCAGTTCGGGCGAGGCGTCCTTCGTCAGGTAGCCCAGCGCCCCGGCCTCCAGCGCGCGACGCGCGATGTGCGGGTCGGCGTGCATGGTCAGCACGAGCACCGGCACTTTCGGGTGCGCTGCGACGACGCGCCTGATGAGGTCGACGTCGGTAGCCCCCGGCATGAGCAGATCGAGCAATACCAGATCGATGCCGCCGCGCTTGAGCCGAGCGAGGACGTCCGCGGCCGAGACGGCCTCGCCCGCCACGACGAGCCGCTCGTCCAGGCCCAGCACCTTGCCGATGCCTTCGCGAACGAGCGCATGGTCGTCGGCGACGAGGATGCGGTGCTTCTGGGCGGCTGCTGCGGCAGGCGAATTCATGGCGGGGCAGGGTTGAACGCGGCGGCCCTCGGAAGCCGGGGGTAGGTGTATGTAGATATCATACTACATCCTTCCACGCCCTCAAGTCGTGAGTCACGAGGCCGGTGGCCGGGGTTCGCGCGGCGTCATCAAACTGGATCCGCTCGATCTCGACGATGTCGGTCAGACGATCGCCGAATCCCGCGCCGGACGCGACGTACACGCGCGTCGGCGTGTGCGCCCAGTGCGATGGTTGGTCGCCATGTCGGTGCCGCACTCGACGCGGTGGATGCTGTTCGCGTTGTCGGAGCCGAGTACGCGCCCCTGCAGGGCCGGCGATGGCCATACGCGGCGCGCGCGGGGCGCGATCCAGCAGCGCCTGCAGGTCGCAATGGGCTGCCGAGGCGTGATCGCCGGACCAGCGGGCAGCCCCGTGGCCCGCGTGGGGAGGCGCGGGCCGTGCTGCGGCGCTCGGCCGGCGGCCCGGCGACGAGCCGCATGCGCGGCCCTTGGCGTTCCGGTCGGACTCGCATCAGCAGGTGCTCGGGAAATCCCCGCTCCGAGACGGGCTGGATCGATGGTGATGAGTCGTGTCGTCGACGTTCACGACATGGCTGACTGGTTCGACGAGATCCGCGCCCGCAGGCACTTGTTCACGCGATTGCTGTCCCGCTGTCCCGCGAGCCTTGCATGCGGCGTTTCTGCAATGTAGAGTTTTAACTACAAAGTAGTGCTATGTCTATCAGCGTAATGACAATTCCTCACTTCTGGGTGGCCTGTGGCCCCACCTCCAAGCGAACCGATGCGACGCCATCCGGCGCCGGATCGAGCGTGCCGCCGGATCCGGTGGCCGGAGCGCGCCGCCCGAGCGCCGGCCGGCCGCCTCGTCGGGCTTTTTCGGCGCGCGTCGGAAGTCGTATGCCGTCGCGACGCGGTATCGCAGGCTTCACGCTGATCGAGGTGATGATCACCGTGGCCATCGTGGCCATCCTGACGGCGATCGCCTTGCCGATGTACGCCGACTACGTGATCCGCGGCAAGCTGGTGGCTGGCACGAACTCGCTGGCCGCGCTGCGCGCGCAGATGGAGCAGTACTACCAGGACAACCGGCAGTACACGTCGGTCTCCTCCAGCATCGTCTCGCCTTGCCTGGCCGCGACGACGCCCAGCAACAGCAACACGTTCATCGTGGGTTGCACGGCGGCGTCCAGCGCCCTGTCCGACACGGCCTACACCCTCACGGCGACCGGCACCGGGCCGACGGCCGGCGCCATCTACACGGTGGACCAGGGCAACAACATGTCGACGCTCCACCTGCCTGACTCCTGGGGCAGCGTGCCCGCCAACCACGGCTGCTGGCTCATGCGAAAGGGCGAGTCGTGCTGAATGTCCCGCGCCGGCCTGCCGGCTTTTCGCTGATCGAGCTGATGGTCACCATCACGCTGCTCGGGGTGCTCCTCGTCCTTGCGGTTCCCTCGTTCGGCAAATGGGCTGCCGACGCGGGCACCCGCGGCACGGCGGAGCAGCTCGCGGCCGCGCTGCGGCTTGCGCAATCCAGCGCGATCACCCACAACCGCACGAGCATGTTCGCGTTGACCAACGACGCGCCGGCCGCCGGTGTCAAGGCGGTGGCCGACGGCAGCAACTGGTACGTGAGCCTGTTGCCCTCCACGTTCTCGAGCGCAGCCACCGTCGGGGCGGTCCTGATCCAGTCCGCCACGGTCGCGCGACAGAACCACGTGTCGCTGGCCGGGCCGGCGCTCGTGTGCTTCGACGCGCTGGGCCAGCAGGTGGCCGTCGGTGCCGCCGTCACCGGTCTGGCGGCCGCCTGCTCGCCTCCCGGCGACGACACCGGCACTCCCACGACCAGCTACACGGTCTCGCGCCCCGACGCCACGCGGCAGTTCAGGGTGCTCGTCTATCGAGGCGGACGGATCCGCGTGTGCGACGTGGCCAAGAAGCTGGCGGACGCGCCGGACGGCTGCCCATGAAGCCGGTCGTCCCATCGATGGCGCGCCGCCGGAAGGCAGCGGGATTCACGCTGCTCGAAGTCCTGGTCTCCATCCTGATCTTCTCGTTCGGCCTTCTCGGTCTTGTCGGGATGCAGGCCCGCATCCTCCAGGCCTCGACGCAGAACGCGGATCGGGCCAGGGCCTCCTTGCTGGCCAACGAGATCGTCTCGGTCATGTGGGCAAAGCAGACGACCGCCATCACCGGCCTGGACGACTACGCCAGCTGGCAGGCTCGCGTGGCCTCGCCGACGGGCAGCGGCCTGCCCTCGGGCAAGGGCGTCGTCAGCGCGCCCGACGCCAACAAGCAGGTCACCGTCTCCATCACCTGGCGTCCGCCTTCGATGGCGTCCGGCGCGGCCCCGAACCAGTTCACGACGACGGTGGTGATCCCATGACGCGCCGCCATTCACGAGGGATGACCCTCATCGAGATGATGGTCTCGCTGGTGATCGGCCTGATCCTGTGCCTCGCGGTCTTCAGCGTGCTGTCGGTCTTCGAGGGACGCCGCCGGACGGTGATCGCGGGAAGCGATCTCGATCAATCGGCGGGCGTGGCGATGTTCCAGATCGACCGCTGGGTGCGAAGCGCCGGCACCGGCTTCGCGGCGTCCGCCTCGTACGCCTACGGCTGCGAACTCTTCGCGGTCGACGCCGGCGGCAGCCAGATCCTGCCGATGAAGAAGGCGCTGCCCACGCCCTTCGCGGCGGTCGACCCCGGCAGCAGCGGCGTCTTCCGCCTGGCGCCGCTGCTGATCCTGCCGGGCCAGACCTCGCCCGGAGCCAGCAACGCCGTCACGACGGGCCATGTCTCGGACGTTCTCGTGCTGATGTCGTCGGGCAATGGCGGCAGTCAGATCGCCACCGCGTTCACCGCCGCGGCGACCACCTCGGCACTCGCCGTCCCGAACACGCTTGCCTTCTCGGCAGGGGATCTGGCGCTCCTGGCCGACCGCCAGCCCGCGGCCGACGGCGGCGCCGCGCCGTGCATGGCGACGCAGGTGGACAGCGCCCTCGGCAGCGACGCGTCGACATCGTTGCCGCTGGGCGGAGCCCGGTATGCGGCGTCGATCGATTCGGCCGCCGTGACCGACTATTCCACGACGGGCGTCGCGATCAACCTCGGCAACCTGGAGTCGGCGCGGCCGCCGATGTTCCAGCTGCTCGGCGTCGGCGACAACAACACGCTGTATTCGTACGACCTGCTGCAGACCTCCGATACGCCGCTGCAGGCGCGCGCCGAGGGCGTCTTCGAAATGCACGCGCTCTACGGCGTCGGGTCCGCTTCCGACAGGTTGGTCGATTCGTGGGTCAGGCCGGACAGCGGCAACTACACGGTGGCGGCGCTTTCCGCCGGGACGCCGGCGGCGACCGCCTTGCTTCGCACGGTACGCGCGGTTCGCATCGGCCTGGTCATGCGCACGGCGCTTCCCGAGCGCTCGGGCTCGGCCGCCGGCGCCGCTTCCAGCGTGGCCACGCCCGCGAGCTCGCTGACCCTGTTCTCCGACCTGGGCGACCCCACGCTGACCTACACGCGTCCCCTCGCGGCGGCCGAACGGCAGTATCGCTACCGCACGCTGGAAGCCACGATCCCGCTGCGCAACAACAGCCTCCCATGACGTCCAAGACATCCCGTTCCCGCGCCCAGCGCCGTTCGACGCGCCTGCGGACACCAGGCAGGCAGCGTGGCGTGGTGATGGCGATCACCCTGATCGCGCTGGCCTTGCTCCTGATCGGCGCGGCGGCGATGCTGCGCACCGTCGACACCTCCGGGATCCTGGCGGGGAACCTGGCCTTCCGGCGCGATCTGGCCAACCGATCGGAGGGCGCCGCCGCGGTCGCGCGCGCGGCGCTGGTCAGCGGAGCCTTGAGCACCGAAGCCGCGCGCACGGCCAATCTGCCGCAGGCGAACTACTCGGCGACGAAGCTCGATGCGCCAGGCGGCGTGCCCACCGTGCTGGTAGACGACTCCGCCTATGCCGCGGCCGGCTACGCCGCGACGTCGGCCGACAAGATCACCCTGCGCTGGGTCATCGACCGGCAATGCGCCAGCGGAACCGCCGCATTCAGCACGGCCGCCTGCGAGTCCGTGTCCAGCAGCGGCGACGCGGGTGGCTCGAGCTGGCTGCGCAAGCCCAACGGAGCGTCGCGGCCGGTCTACCGGATCAGCATCCGGGTCACGGGACCGCGCGACACCGAAGCCTATTTCCAAAGCACCTTCGCCGATTGAGCGCATGCCCATGAAGTCCTTCTCCGTCACCCGCGGCCGGCAGCGACAGCTGGCGCGCATCGGCCTGGCCGTGCTCGCCATCGCGGCACATCCCCACGCCGCGCTCGCGATCGACCTGGCCGATCAGCCCTTGTTCGCGACGATCGCCGTCCCTTCCGGCAACCTCGCCCTGGCGCTCTCGGTCGAGTGGCCGACCGCGACCACGCCAGCTTATCCAACGACGACGGCCTATGACGCCACGAGCACGTTCCTGGGCTACTTCGATCCGAAGAAGTGCTATTCGTACGTGGTCGTCAACAGCGGCACGACGGCCGCTCCCGACTATTCCACCAGCTACTTCGCGCCGAGCAGCGCCGCCGTCCAGCAGGCCTGCGACAGTTCGGACGCTCCCCTGTGGAGCGGCAACTACCTCAATTGGGCGTCGATGCAGACGCTCGACGCCTTCCGCTGGGTGCTGACGGGCGGATACCGCAGCGTCGACACGACCAGCTCGACGGTCCTGACCAAGACCTACGCGGCACAGGACAACGCGGCGATGCCGCAGAAGACGCTGGCGTCCTCGGCGCTCGCGGGCGCGACCCCGTTCACCACCGACAAGTGGACGACCGGAGCGACCACGAGGCTGCGCAAACTCGGCACGCGCATGTGGATCACGGGGACCGCGACCGGTTCGAAGGATCTCGTCAACGGCGCGCAGACCACGGGCGCGACGCCCTACACCGGCCAGAATTCGCATGTCGGCAACAACGGCGTGAAGTCCGCCGATCCGGGGACGACGTACGAGCTGTACATCAACGTCAAGGTCTGCGACTCCGCGACGGCGGTGGGCGGGGCCGAAGCCAATTGCAAGCTGTACGGGAGCAGCAGCTACAAGCCCGAGGGGCTGATGCAGCAATATGCCTCCAAGCTGCGCTATTCGGCCTTCGGCTACTACAACCACAGCGGCGACACGTCGCAGCAGCGCGACGGCGGCGTCATGCGAGCGCGCATGAACTACATCGGCCCGACGCAACCGGTGCCGGGATCGACGCCGATCGCCAATCCGACCGCGGAGTGGAGCGCGACGACCGGCATCATGGCGACCAATCCGGACCCCTCCGACGCCACCGACACCACGAATTTCGCGGCCGCGGCCGGCTGGACCGTGCCGATCGCCAACAGCGGCGTCATGAACTACCTGAACAAGTTCGGCTACGCGGCGCAATCGTACAAGTCGAAGGATCCCGTCAGCGAGCTGTACTACGCGGTCGTGCGCTACTACAAGAACCTCGGCAACGTCGCGTCCTACACGAGCCTGGCGGGCGCCGGCAGCTCGGCGACCGCGGCGACCTGGCTCGACGGCTTTCCCGCCATCACGAGCTGGGACGACCCGATCGCCTACAGCTGCCAGAAGAACTTCGTCCTCGGCATCGGCGACGTCAACACCCATCGCGACGCCAATCTTCATGGCAGCACGCTGCGCGCGCTCAGCAGCCTCGAGCCGGCGCTGCCTGCCGAAGTGACATCGGACGCCTCGGTCGACGTGGCCAAGGCGACCGACATGGTGGGCCAGCTCGAGGGCAAGTCCGGGCTGGGCAGCATCTTCGCCGACTCGGCGTCCGGGACCTGCGCGAAGACGAGCTCCCAGTGCGACAGCTACTACATCGCGGGCCTGGCCTACGACTCGCACACCAAGGACATCCGCGCCGACCTGCCAGGTGTCCAGACGATCAGCACCTACTGGATGGACGTGCTCGAGAGCCAGATCTACAAGCACAAGAACCAGTACTGGCTGGCCGCCAAGTACGGCGGCTTCGACGTGCCCTCCGGCTTCCTGCCGTACGCCCCGGGCAACGGAACGGGCACGATCGCCGACTCGGCGTGGTACTCGTCCACCGACACGCTTGCGCGCAGCACCGGCGCCACGGGCGAACTGGTCTATTCGACCGACACGTCGACCACCGCTGCGGACAAGCGGCCGGACAACTACTTCCCCGGCAACCGGCCCGAGGCGATGCAAGCCGGCCTGACCCAGGCGTTCGCCAAGCTCACCAGCGAGGCGACGGCGGCCAACACGACGGCCTTCTCCACGCCGTCGCCCAACGTCACGAGCACCGGATCCGTCAGCTACGCCGCCACCTACGATCCGACCTCGTGGACCGGCGTCGTGACGGCATCGAGCGTCGTCTTCGCGGCAGACGGCACGCCCACGCTGACCCAGAAATGGGATGCCCGCGCCCTCCTGAGCGCGGCCAGCGTCACCGCCTCGACGCGCAAGATCGTCACCTGCTGCACGAGCAACGCGCGTGCGCCGGGCCTGCCGTTCACGATCGACGCGCTGACCTCCACGACCTTGAACGCTCGCACGTACTACGCGTCGTTCGCGGCGGTTCCCGGCGTGTCCGCATCCTCGCAGTCCGCCGCGAACTTCGTGGCCTATCTGCGCGGCGACACCAGCCAGGAGGTCGCCAATGGCGGCGCCTATCGCACGCGGTCGTTCCGCCTGGGCGACATCGTCGATTCCAAGCCGATCGCCGTCGGCGCGCCGATCGGCACCCTGTTCGATGCCAGCAACCCGGGCTACGGCGCGTTCAAGACGAAGTACGCCAGCCGCACGCCCGTGGTCTATGTCGGTGCGAACGACGGCATGCTCCACGCGTTCGACGGCACCGTGAACGCCAGCGCCTCCGGCAGCGAACTGTTCGCCTACGTGCCCAGCTTCGTCTACGGCGACGCCAGCACGGCGGCGAAGGTCGGCCTCGCCACGCTGGGCAACCCGAAGCTCGCGCATCACTACTTCGTCGACGCGACGCCTGCGATCTTCGACGTCGATCTGGACAAGACGGCCGGGGCGACCGCGACGGCGCCGGACTGGCACACGCTCCTGGTGGGCGGGCTGGGCAAGGGGGGCAACGGCTACTACGCCCTGGACGTCACGGATCCGGCCTCGTGGAAGACGGAGACCGACGTCGCGGGCAAGGTGCTGTGGGAATTCACCGACCCTCGCATGGGCTACAGCTACGGCGCCCCCAGCGTCGTCAAGACCAAGAAGTACGGCTGGGTCGTGATCCTTGCTTCGGGCTACGACAACAGCGATGGCGTGGGCTACTTCTTCTTCGTCAATCCGCGCACCGGCGAACTGCTCGAGGCCGTGCCCACGCCCGTCGGGTCCACGGCGTCGCCGATCAACTTGTCGCAGCAAACGGCGTACGTGGCGGACTACACCGACATGACGGCCGACGCGATCTACGCCGGCGACCTCCAGGGCAACTTCTGGCGCCTCGACGTGACGGGCACCGGTGCGTACGACGCGCCGACGCGCATCGCGCGACTCGTCGACGCCGACGGCAACGCGCAGCCCGTGACGACCCGGCCCCTCGTCGAGGTCGAGCCGAATTCGTCGGCGCGCTACGTGCTCGTCGGGACGGGCCGGCTGCTCGCCGACAGCGACATCGCGTCGAGCAAGGTGCAGTCCTTCTACGCCATCGTGGACGGTGTCGGTGCGAGCGGCGCGTTCTACACGTCCGCCAGCTTGCCGACGGGCGTCAAGTTTCCCGTCACGCGCAACGACCTCAATGCCGACGCCGACCTTCTCTCCGGGATCGGCAGTTCGCCGGCGTCCGCGATGGGCTGGTACGTCGACCTGCCCGTGTCCGGCGGCATCGCGCAGCGCGTGAACGTCGACCCGACCGCCAACGCCGGTATCGTGTCCTTCATCGGCAACCTGCCCAACGGTTCCGTCTGCAGCCCCAGCGGGACGGGCACGCTGTACGCCGTCAGCTTCGCCAACGGCAAGACGGTACTCGTGGACGCGTCCGGCGGGCCGCTCGCGTCGTCCACGCCGATTTCCGGCATTCTCACCGACCTCGCAATCGAGGGAGTCGACGGCACCCTGCACCTCTACACGGGAGGCAGCACCGGCAATGTCGTCGTCGCACCGGCGAACCTGGGTACCGCCGCAGGGCTCAAGCAGCTGAACTGGCGCGACGTGCCCGTGACCAACTGAGTCGGTCCGAGCATGAGCCGGGGGTCGCTGTGGGCGTGCGTGGCGATCGTGCTAGCGGTGCACGGCGCCGTCGCGTGGACCGTCCTTCGCGCCCCGGCCAGCCGCGATCCGACGCCGTCGCGGCGCCTTGCATCGCCGGTCCGCTGGGTCCGGCTTGCCTCGGTTCGCGACCCCGCACACGCATCGCGAACCATGGCCGCGAGCGATCGCGGCGGCGATGCGGCGAAGCCGCGAGCGCCGGCGCCGGCGCCGGCGCCGGTGCCGTCCGCCCGCGACGCCGAGCCGACCGCGGCCTTCCTGGCCCCGGAGAACGTGGACGTGCCGGCGCGGCCGCGCTCCGCGCCCGACACGGCCTTGCTCGAGGGATTGCAGTGGTCCGGAGTGCCGATGCGCATCCGGCTCTTCGTGGACGCCGCCGGGACGGTCGTCGACGTGGTCGTGCTGCGCTCGAACGATGCCGACGACGTGGTGCGGCGCGTCCGCCAGATGTTTCTCGCGACCGGATTCAACGCAGCCCGTGCCGACGGTCGCGACGTGCCCTCCTACAAGGACATCGAATTGTCGTTGGCGAACCCGTCCTGAAGCTTCAGCGCGCGGCCAGGGCGCGATGTCCACGGAGGATGGCGCGCCGGCCGCGATCCGCAGATCCTGCATGCGTCCGTCGAAATGCGGATCGGCCGCTTGTCGGGAGCGTTCCAGCCTGCTCCGGGTCGTCGCGCCCGGCCTCCTGGCCGTCCATGTACGGCACGCCCGTCGAGCCCGCGAGGCTCACCGCCAGGTGCGCCTAGGCATCACCGATGGCCGTCTCCCGGTCGAGTTCGAGGAAGACGCACGCCAGGGCGGCCGTGACGTCGCGGAGCTTGTCGGAGACCGCGGCGTCGGGCGCGGCGGCCGGCGGCGCGGCCCCGAGGGCGCTCTCGAGCGCGCAGGCCGCCGCGAACAGGTCGCGCATTCCGAGGGCGCCCGACGACCCGCACAGGCTGTGCACGACCTCGATCGCGGCGGCTCGACGGCCCGTGTCTTGCGCCGCCAGGAATCTTTGCGGAAAGTCGCGCTCGGTGTCGCGGAACATCGACAGCATCCGCCGGTACAGGGCCAAGTCACCGCCGAGGTTGTCGACGACCTGCTCGACGTCGAAGCCCGCCATTTCCGGCAGCGAGCGCGCCGGCGAGGGAGCGCGACCGGGCGCGGCCGTCCAGGCGGCCGACGGCTTGACCCAGCGCGCGAGGGTCGCGAAGAACGCCTCGACAGCGACGGGCTTGGCGACGTGGTCGTTCATGCCCGCCTCGAGCGCGCGGCGGACGTCGTCCACCATCGCGTTGGCGGTCATGGCGATCACCGGGAGCTCGGCCAGATGCGGGAGGCAGCGCAAGGCGCGGGCGGTCTCGTAGCCGTCCATGACGGGCATCTGGCAGTCCAGGAGCACGCCGTCGAAGCGCTCCTGTGCGAGAAGGGCCAGGGCGTCGCGGCCGTTGCCGGCGACGCGCACCGACACGCCGGCGGCGCCGAGCAGCTCCTGGGTGAGTTCCTGGTTGATCGGGTTGTCGTCGACGAGCAGCACGCGCGCGCCGCCGACCGCGGCGCGGTCGGCGGCCAGCTGTCCGCCAGCGACGACCGGCAGGGCGGCCAGACCATGACGCGGGTCGATCAGGCGCGCGGCGCCGTCGACGAAGGCATGGAAGGTCAGGGGCCGTGCCAGCGCGCCGATCGCGGCCTGGCCGCATTTGTCGATGCCTGCCTGCAGCGACTCCTGCTGTGGCAACGGGCACAGGATGGCCACTGCCGGTGGCCGGACACGCGCCTTTTCGCGCAGCAGCAGCGCGCAATCCAGCGCGGACATGTCGGGCAGGGGCGTGCCGACGAGCACGAGGTCGACCGGCGATTGCGGGGCGGCGCCTTCGATGGCATGGATGGCCTCCATCGCACTGGCGGCGTCATGCACGACCATTCCCGCTGCGCGGGCGTAATCGCAGGCGACGGCGCGCGCGGCCGCGCCCGTCTCGAGGACCAGGATGCGTCGCTGCGCGAGCGCCGCGATCCGCGCGCGCCGAGCGGCGTCCTCCGATGCGTGCGACCGTCGGAACGCCAGCACGAAGCTGAAGCGGCTTCCGGCGCCTTCACGGCTTTGGACCGCGACTTCGCCGCCCATGAGGCCGACGAGGCGGCGGGTGATCGCCAGACCGAGACCCGTCCCGCCGAAGCGCCGGCTCGTCGATGCGTCGGCCTGGGAGAACGGCTGGAACAGCAGCCGGACCTGGTCCTCGCGCATTCCGATGCCCGTGTCCGCGACGGAGAACTCCAGATGGTCGTCGCCTTCATGGCCGCTGGCGACATCGACGCGCAGCGCGACCTGGCCGCGCTCGGTGAACTTCACCGCGTTGTTGACGAGGTTCAGCAGCACCTGCCGCAACCGCAGCGGATCCCCGACGAGGTCCGTCGGCACGTCTGCGCCGCGCCCGATCAGGAGCTCCAGTCCCTTGTCGTCCGCGGCCAGAGCCGTCAGCGCGCCGACGCCATCCAGCACCTGATCGAGATCGAATGCGGTCGATTCCAGTTCGAGGCGGCCGGCCTCGATCTTGGAGAAGTCGAGGATGTCGTTGATGATGCCCAGCAAGGACTCGGCGGCTCGGTGCACCTTGGCGATCTGGTCGTGCTGGCGCGGGGGAAGCGGGCTTTGCAACGCCAGGTAGGACAAGCCCAGGATCGCGTTCATGGGCGTGCGGATCTCGTGGCTCATGTTGGCCAGGAACTCGCTTTTCGCCGCGTCGGCCACTTCCGCCGCCCGACGCGCCCGCGCCAGGTCGGCAGTCCGTTCGCTGACACGCTCCTCGAGCTGGGCGTTGGCGGCGCGGATCGACTCTTCCGCGCGCTTGCGCTCGCCGACATCGGTGTAGACGGCGACGCCGCCGCGCACCGCCCCCGTTGCATCGAGCAACGGACGCGTGCTGACGGACAGCCAGCGTCCTTCCGGCAAGGCCGCGTTTCGCACCATCATCAGGACGCCGTCGCTCGGTTCGCCCAGCAAGGCTCGCCGCAGCGGAAGCTCCTCGGCCGGGAACGGCGTCACGCCGTCCGACCGGAACAGGCCGAAATGCGCGGGCCACTGGCGGTAGCCCCGGGCGGGCTCGACGTCGACGCCGACCAGCGCGCGTCCGGCGGGATTCCACAGGATGATGGCGCCCGAGGGGTCCGCGACGGTGACGCCGTCGGCGATGCTGTCGAGGATCGAGCGCAGCAGCTCCGCCTGGTCCTGGATGCTGGTGCGCGATTGCGCCAGCTGGGCGTTCAGCGATCCGAGCTCGCGGTTCGACATCCGCTGCCGCCAGATGAAGAGCGTCGCGCCCAGCAGCGCGATGCCGCCGGCCGCGGCCAACGTCCAGAGCCAGCGCTGCATGAGTTCGCGCCGTGTCAATTCCGCGGCCTGGCGCTCGTTGCGCTGCGTGAGGGCGGCGATCTCGCGGCGGCGGCCTTCCTGCTCGTAGCGTTGCGCGAGTTCGACGATGCGGTCGCCGCCCTTGTCCTGCTGCAATTGCGCGGTGTTCTTCGCGGCCTCGGCCCCGAGTGCGTACGCGCGCTTGAAGTCGCCGGCCGCCGCCGCCATCTCGGACAGCCGTCTCGCGCTCTGGGCGATGTAGACGGGAGAACCGATCTGCCGCGAGAGCGCGTACGCGTCGTTGGCGAAGGATTGCGAGGCCGACGGGCGTCCGAGCGCGACGCTCTCCTCGTCGAGCGCCATCAGCGCGTACCAGCGCCCGATGCGGTTCGGATGCTGTTCGTAGACCGCGAGCACTTGCTGGATCAGCGCCATCGCCTCGGCATGCCGGCCTTGCTTGCGCAGGTTCATCGCCAGGTTGAAGAGGCCGAAGTTGATGTAGAACGGCCCGCCGATGCGCTGGTACAGCCTGACGGCCTCGCGCAGGTGCGCCTCGCCGGCCTTGATGTCGCCCGTGGCCGCGACCGCGGAGCCGATGCTGGCCGTGGCGTCCGCCTCCATCAGCAGCGATCCGGCGCGCCGGGCCTCGGTCTGCATCTGGGTGAAGTATCCGAGCGCCTGGGCAGGGTGGCCAGCGGTGCTGTAGGAGATGCCTATGCCATGGAGCGCATAGGCGAGCGCCCGGGGGTTGTCCGATCGCCGCGCCATCTCCAGTCCCTGCACCGACATCGCGACCGACTGCTCGATGTCTCCGAAGCGGAGGTAGCGCATGGAGGCCCGCAGCATCGCCTCGGACAGCAGGTCCGGGCGATCGATGCCCTCGAGGCTCGTGAGCGCGTCCGACGTCACCGTGACCAGTCCCTTCATGTCGGCCTGGTTGACCGTGATGAGGGCGAGATTGAGGTCGGCCTCCGCGCGCCCCGTCCGGTCGCCGTTGCGCGTGGCGATCGCGAGCGCCTCGTTGGCGCTGGCCGCGGCGAGATCCGTCTGGGCCAGATAGTTCTCGATGCGCGACCGGACGTTCAGCGCGTGCGCACGGTCGGCCGGGGTGGCGTCGGCCGGAATGTCCCGCCACAGCACCTGCATGTCCTGGTAGGCGCGCGCCACGTCGTTGTCTGCCAGCAGGCGCGCGGCATCGAGCTGCGCGCGCCAGGCCGGAAGATCGGCGGCGGCGCCGGCGCTGGCCGCCGCCGCGAGGGCCAACGCGACGCCCGCCGTGCGCCAGGCGGCTGCCCTGCGTTCGAGGAGACGACCGATCGTGACGCCCATGCTGACCCTCATCGCGCGGTGCAGCCAGCGACCCTTTCGCCGGCTGTACCAGACTAGCAGAATTGCGGCGGCTTCAGACCTTCATCGCCAGCGCGATGCCGAATTGGCGGCCGTTCTGCCAGACGCTCTGCGGCCGGGTCGCGCTGCCCCAGTTCGAGTGGCGGACGGTGTCCAGCAGGTTGCCGCCTTCGAGGCGCAGCGTGGTGTGCGCGTCGATGCGCCAGGCCAGCGAGGCGTCGAGCCAGCCGTAGCCCTGGACGTGGTTCGGGAGTGCGCCCACGCCCACGACCTGGGTCACGCCACTCAGGTAGCGGTCGCGCCAGTTCCAGGCCACGCGCAGCGCCAGGGGGCCGCGGTCGTAGAGGCCGACGACGTTGGCGCTGGTGCGCGAGAGGTTGGACAGCGGCACGTTGCCGCCGACGGCGGCGTTGGGCGTGCGGCTGCTCACCAGCGTGGCGTTGGCCTGCAGTCCCAGGCCGCCCAGCCAGCCGGGCAGCGCCGTGTAGAACTGCTGGTAGCTCAGCTCGAAGCCGTGGATGTCGGCGGGCAGGCTGTTGTGCGGGCGGCTGACCTGGTAGGTGACGCCGCCCCAGGTCTCGGGCGCGCTCACCGTGGTGACGAAGCCGTCGACGTGTCGGTAGAACAGCGCGATCGACGCGGTCGCGGCGCCGTAGGTCTCGAACGCGAGGTCGAGTCCCGAGGAGCGGATCGGACGCAATGCCGGATTGCCCGCGCTGCCCTGGTTCAGGCTGGGCGTCACCGAATTGGGGACCAGCGTCAACGACGGCGACAGCTGGTCGAAGTTCGGCCGCGTGAGCGTTCGCGAGGCGCCCAGGCGCAGCAGCTGGTCGGGCGTGAACGCGTAGCGCAGGTTCAGCGACGGCAGCAGGTCGGTGTAGCGACTGGCCTGCGATACCGGGACCGCCGTGGTCGACGGCGGCGCGCTCGCGTTGCCGTCCACCGACTCCCGGGTCTGCGACAGGCGCAGGCCGGCGTTGCCGCTCAGGCGGCCCTCGAAGGCGTCGATGCCGGCCTTCAGGTAGCCGGACGCCGTCCGCTCGTCGATGCGCCAGCGTCCCAGCGGACTGCCCTGCGTGGGCAGCGGCGCCGTGATGCCGAAGGCCGACCTGAGCGCCGCGGGGTCGCGCGCGTCGGCGAGGTTGCCGACCAGGAACTCGCGCAGGCTGGGCGCCGAACTTCCGGGCAGGAAGTTCGCGTACGGATTCGGCTCGACCCGGCCGGGCAGGGCGGCGACCGACGGGCCGCTCAAGGCCACGTCGCCGAACACCAGCCCGTCCTCGTCGCTGGCCGATCGCGCGGCCCAGCGCACCCCGGCCGCGATCGAGCCGACTCCCGGCAGGTCCACCGCCTGGTCGAGATCGAGCCGGGCCGCGTTCAGGTCGCCGCCGAAGGGCTGGACGCGATAGGCGACGCCCGTGTAGGCGTATGTCCCCGGCGACAACAGGTCGGTGCCCTCGACGGCGGAAGACGGAACGCCCGTCGACAGATCCTGCGTGAAGCGCGCCGCGGTGCCGCCGAAGAACGGCCCGGAGAAGAACAGCGAGCTCTCGCTCGTGGTGCGGGAGAGGTCGCCGCTGACGACGGTGGCGCCGCGCTTCCATTGGCCGCCGGCCGCGACCTGTCGCGTCCGCTCGGTCGTGTCGCGCGCGAAGCTCAGCACCGATATCGGCGCGTTCGTCCAGGTGACGCGCTCCACGTCGGTCGTGCCGGGAAACAGGAGCACGCTGGCGGGATCGAAGGTCTTCGAGGCACCGACGTTGATCTGGTAGGAGTCCTGCTTCGTCGTCAGCCGGGTGTCGCTCGCCTGCAGCAGGAGGTTCCATTCGGCGGTGGGCCGCCACTGCACGGCGAGTTGCGCCGTGTCGCGGCTGCGCCGCCCGATGCTCGTCGTCTCCGACGTTCCGCCCGGCGCGACGACGGTCGTGCCGGGCACCAGGTCGCTGCGGCCTGTCGGCGTGCCCACGCTCTTCTGGTCCTCGCGCCATGGCCGCGGCTCCACGGCGACCGCGGCGAGAAGTCCCAGTTCGCCGCCGCCCAGGCGCAAGCGGGTCGACGCCAGGCCGGAGAACTGGATCGCGGTGTCCCGGGCCAGCGGCGCCCGGACGGCGCGGGCGGTGATCTCGAGGGCGTCGTGCTGCAGGTCGAACGGCCGGCGCGTGCGCAGGTCGACCTGGCCGGCCATGCCGCCCTCGATCCGCTCGGCCGACGGGGTCTTGTAGACATCGACGCCGGCGACCAGTGCCGACGCCATCGATGCGAAGTCGAGGGTCCTTCCCGTGCCGGCGCTGAAGACCTCGCGGCCGTCGACCGTCGTCTCGACCTGGCTCAGCCCGCGCACGACGACGGTCGCGCCTTCGCCCCGGTCGCGCGCGATCTGCACGCCCGCCACGCGTTGCAGCGCCTCGGCGACGCTGGCGTCCGGCAGCTTGTCGATGTCGTCGGCGACGATCGAGTCGCTGACCTCGTCGCGCAGCTTCTTGAGCGTTGCCGCGGCATCCGTGCTTGCCCGGATGCCGACGATCTCGACTTCCTGCATCGGCACCTCGTCGGCCCGGCTCGCGGGAGCGATCGCGACGCACAACGCGCACGCCAGGCTCCGCGGCGACCTCGCTCGCCGAAAGGGAAGGTCGTGCCGCGATGTCAGGCTCCAGGACATGCGTCATTGAAACGCAATCGGCCGCGGCGCGCCAGTCCGCTGACGGCGGGCGACGCGAAGCCGCCGGCGGCGGGTTCGGCGCGCCGGCCTGTCCGCCGGTGGCGGATGCCGCCAGCCCGGCTTAGACTGGCGCCAGGACGATGGAGGAACCCGACATGGACGCTCCTGCGCAACTGGCATCGGGCGGAACGATCCTGATCGTCGACGACATGCCCGCCAACCTGGAAGTGGTGACCAGCCATCTGGAGCGCCAGGGCTATCGCGCGGTGGTCGCGCTCAGTGGCGACGAGGGCATCGAACGAGCGGAATACGTGCAGCCGGACCTGATCCTGCTGGACGTCATGATGCCCGGGGTCGACGGCTTCGAGATCTGCCGCCGCCTGAAGGCCAATGAGCGCACCCGCGCCATTCCCGTGATCTTCATGACCGCGCTGGCGGATACCACCGACAAGCTGGCCGGGTTCGCCGCCGGCGCCGTGGACTACGTCACCAAGCCGCTCGACGGCGCCGAGGTGTTGGCGCGCGTCGAGAGCCATCTGGCGCTCTACACGCTGCGGCGGCAACTGGCGGCGCAGAACGCCCAGTTGCAGCAGGAGATCGCGGTGCGCGCTGAAACGCAGGCGGCGCTCCAGCGGTCCAACACGGAGTTCGAGCAGCTGGCCTACGTCGCTTCTCACGACATGCAGGAGCCTCTGCGCAAGATTGCCAGCTACCTGCAACTGCTGTCCCAGCGCTATCACGGCCAGCTGGACGCCGATGCGGATGAATTCATCGGCTATGCGGTCGATGGCGCCAAGCGCATGCAGGCGCTGATCAACGACTTGCTCGCTTTCTCGCGCGTGGGCACCAAGGCCAGGCCCTTCGCGCCCACGGACTGCACGGCGATCGTCAGGACGTCGCTGGCCGACCTGCAGTTCGCGATCGAGGAGAGCGGCGCGCGCATCGAGGTTGGCAACCTGCCGATGGTGATGGGCGACGCGACCCAGTTGGCACAGCTGTTCCGCAACCTCCTGTCCAATGCGATCAAGTTCCATCGGGACGAGCCGCCCGTCGTTCGCGTGGCCGCCGCGCCCTCGGGCTCGTGCTGGCGCTTCACCGTGAGCGACAACGGAATCGGCATCGCCGCCGAGTACTTCGAGCGCATCTTCGTCATCTTCCAGCGCCTGCATGGACGCGGCCAGTACGCCGGCACGGGCATCGGCCTGGCCATCTGCAAGAAGATCGTCGAGCGGCACGGCGGGCAGATCGAGCTGCGATCGATCGAGGGTGAAGGCTCGACCTTCGCCTTCACGCTGCCGGCCGTGCCGTGATTTCGCAAAGCCCCTTTCAGCAGGTGTCGAGCATGAACGAGACGCTGGAATGGACGGACCTGCTGTTCGCCGCGATGGCGACAGCGGTCCATGCAGCGCACGCGGAGCCGAAGCGATGACGAGGCGGCACCGCTTCGGGTCGCCAGGCATGGCCGCCAGGCTTGCGCTCGGGCTCGCGTCCCTGGCCGGCGTGACCTTCCTGGTCGGCGCGCTCGCATGGGTGGCGGGCCGGCGTGCGACCGAGGACATCGGTCTCGGTGAGCCGGTGCGCCGCCCCGCGTCCGCCGCTTCCGCACAGGCCCAGGCCGACCTGCTGCGGATGCAGTTGCACCTGCACGGCTATCTGCTGCTGGGCGATCAGGAGGACGTCGCGCAATACCGCGCGGCGCGCAGGTCGTTCGAGGTCGAGATGGCGGCGCTGCACGCGACGTCCGAAGGGCTGGAGGGTGAGGACGCACGGGCGGTCCGGGCCTTGCAGGACGACGGTCATGCATGGACACAACTTGCGCAGCAGTTGCTGGAGCTTCACGACAATCCGCTGAAGGTAGCGGCCGGCGACGGGAAGCCCGCGCACGAAGACCTCGACCTGTACCGGACCAGGGCCGCTCCCCAGGCGGACGCGCTGCTCGGGCGCCTGGCCGAACTGACGGCTCGCCAGCAAGGGCGGCTCGCGAGCAGCCTCGCGCACGCGCACACGAGGCTGTCCTGGGTGGAGGTGATCGTCGCCGTCGCCGACGCGCTCGCGGTGGCCATCGCCGTCGTCATGGCCGGCGCCTTCAGGCGGAGTGTCGTGCTGCCGCTGCGCCGCATGACCAGCGTGGCCGAGCGCGTTACGGCAGGCGATCTCGAGGCGCGGGCCGACGTCGAATCGGGCGACGAGGTCGGCGCACTCGCCCGCGGCATCAATTCGATGACCGAGCGGCTGTCAGAAACCATCCGTCACCTGGAGTCGATCTTCGCCGAGGCGCAGGACGCCAAGGCGGCGGCCGAGGTCGCGAACCGGGCCAAGAGCCGCTTTCTCGCCAGCATGAGCCACGAGTTGCGCACGCCGCTCAACGCGGTGCTGGGCTATGCACAGATCCTGCGGTCGGAGCCTGGCCTGAGCGAATTCCAGGCCAACCGGCTGGAGAAGATTCGCAGCGGCGGGGAACACCTGCTCGCGATGATCAACGACGTGCTGGATCTCTCGCGCCTCGAGGCGGGCAAGGTGGAACTGCAGCCGCTGCCGGTGAACCTGACCGGCCTGCTGCGCGCGGTCTGTGGCGCCGTTTGCCCAACCGCGGAGTGCAAGGGACTGAGCTTCTCCTGCGATCTCGCGCCCGACCTGCCGGACGCGGTGCTTGTCGACGGCAGACGGCTCGAACAGGTGCTGCTGAACCTGCTGGACAACGCCGTGAAGTTCACGGAGCGCGGGCACGTGAGCCTGCGCGCGCGGCGGCTGGAAGCGGGAGACTCGTCGCGTGCGCGCGTCCAGTTCGAGGTCGCCGATTCAGGCATCGGCATCGTGCCGGAACGGTTGCCCATGCTCTTCAGACCGTTCGAGCAGGGCAGCGACGCGGAGCGTCAGCGCGGCGGTGCCGGGCTGGGCATGGCCATCGGCCAGCGGATCGTCACCATGATGGGCGGCAACATCGAGGTCGTCAGCCAGCCCGGGAGGGGCAGCCTGTTCCGGTTCCAGATCGATGTCGAGCTCGTCGCGTCCGCCATCGCGTCGCACGCGCGTGGCCGCGATGACGAACCAGCCGCGATCTGGCGCAGGATCCTCGTGGTCGGCGCTGCGACGGCGCGCGATGCCGGCCTGCGCGAGCGCCTGGTGGCCTGCGGGTTCGAGCTGACGCACGCGGACGGCGTGGCGTCGGCCGTGAAGCAGGCGCGCGAGCAACGCCCCGACCTGCTCCTGGTCGGCGTCGGTGCGGCGGGACCCGAAGAGGCAGCGGTGATCCAGCGGCTGCGCGAGGACGCGGCATTGCGCGGCATCGCGCTGATCGCGCTGTCGCCGACGGCCGCTCCATCCGAACTCGCGGACTCGGGCGCAGACGCCTTGCTGCGCGAGCCGCTCGATGTCGCGGCCCTGGCCGCCGCCATCGGAGAATTGCGGCGAAGCCGCTCGCAGGGCACCCCCATGGCGCCGGCGGATGGCGGCGTCGACGACGCTGCACGGGCGATGGTCGTGCCGGACGCGCAGGAACTGGAGCTGCTTCACGAACTCGCGCGCATCGGCAACATGCGCAGCATCGGCGAGCGAGCGGAACACCTCGCCGCGCTCGACCCGGACTACCAGCCGTTCGCCCGTCGCCTGCGGGACCTGGCGCAACGCTTCCAGTCGCGCGCCATCCTCGAATGGATCTCCGGGTTGCGCCGCTCCGGCAGCACGGGGTAACTCCAGCTGTACGCAGCCCGGCCGGCGGTCTATAGTGAATCAGGCGGGAAAAGGACGGGACGCTGTCTGGAGTCACGACATGGTCGGACAACGCGTGATCAGAACGATTGACATCCTGATGGTCGAGGACGACCCCGGGGACGTCCGCCTGACGCGCGAGGCGCTCAAGGGCAGCAAGCTCCTGCACAGCCTCAACGTGGTCGAGGACGGCGTCGCGGCGCTCGACTACCTGCGCAAGGTCCCGCCTTACCAGGATGCGGTGCGCCCGGACCTGGTGCTGCTGGACCTGAACCTGCCCCGGAAGGATGGCCGCGAGGTGCTGGCCGCCATGAAGCAGGACGAGGCCTTGCGGGTCATCCCGGTGGTGATCCTGACCACGTCGCAGGCCGAGGAAGACGTGCTGCGCGCATACAACCTGAATGCGAACTGCTACGTGACCAAGCCCGTGGACTTCGATCAGTTCATGCGGATCGTGCGGACCATCGAGGAGTTCTGGCTCAATGTCGTCACGCTGCCGCCCAAATGAGCACGGATCCGGTCCGTCTCCTGTTGATCGAGGATTGCCCGGCCGATGCCAGGCTCATCAAGATGATGCTGGAGCAGTCGTGGGCGGTGAACATCCATTGCGACTGGGTGGACAACCGCACGGATGGCATCGCGCGGCTGCGCCGCGGCTCCTACGACGTCGTGCTGCTGGATCTGGGGCTCCCTGAGAGCACCGGCCTCGATACGCTCAAGGTGGTCTGCCGCGAGACGGCCGTACCCACGCTGGTGGTGATGAGCGGATCGGGCGACGAGGAGGTGGCCCTGCAGGCGCTGCAGGCGGGCGCGCAGGACTATCTCATCAAGGGGCACGTCGACGGCGCTTCTCTGGCGCGGGCCATCCGCTACGCGATCGGGCGCTCGCAGGCGGAACGGGCGCTGCGCGAGCGCACGGACGAACAGCGCCAGCAGGCGAAGTATCTGCGCACGTTGATCGACCTGCTGCCGATGTTCGTGTGGCTCAAGGACACTGACAGCACCTACCTGACCGTCAACCAGGCGACGGCGGCCTCGCGCGGGACGACCGTCGAGCTGATGGAAGGCAAGAGCGATGTCGACTTCTGGCCGCGTGATCAGGCGGACGCCTTCCGATCCGACGACGTCCAGGTCATGACGTCGCTGCAGCGCAGGACCGCCGAAGAGCTGCTTGGCACCGCCGATGGCGACGTCTGGGTCGAGACCTACAAGGTGCCCGTGATCGACGAGGACGGCACGGTGCTGGGAACGGTGGGCGTGGCCCGCGACATCCGCGAACGCAAGGCCGCCGAGGCGGCCCACGAGGCGGCGCTCGCCGAGGCCGAACGGCTGGCGCGTCAGCGCAGCGCCTTCCTGGCGCAGATGAGCCACGAGCTGCGCACGCCGCTCAACGGCATCCTGGGGTTCGCCCAGCTGCTGCAGCACGAAAAAGGCCTGGACGAGCGCCAGGCGCGCGGGCTGAGGATCATCCGCGAGAGCGGGCAGCACCTGCTGGCGCTGATCAACGACATCCTGGACCTGGCGCGCATCGACGCCGCCAAGTTGGAACTGAACCCGACCGACATCGCGCTGCCCGGCTTCCTCGCCGTCGTGACCGACATCGTGCGCGTCAAGGCCGAGGAGAAGTCGCTGCTGTTCGTCGAACGCCTCGCGCCGGACCTGCCGCACAGCGTGCGCGCCGACGAGAAGCGCTTGCGCCAGGTGCTGCTGAACCTGCTGTCCAACGCGGTGAAGTTCACCGATCGGGGCGAGGTCGTCCTCGGCGTCTCGGTCGTCGGGCGCGCCGCATCCCGCGTGAGCTTGCGGTTCGAGGTCAGCGACAGCGGAATCGGCATGACCGCGGCGCAGCAGGAGCGGCTGTTCAAACCGTTCGAACAGGTGGGCGAGGCGAAGCGGCGCGAGGGCGGCTCCGGCCTGGGCCTGGCCATCAGTCGCGAACTGGTGCGCCTGATGGGGGGCGAAATCGCGGTGAGCAGCGAGGCCGGCAAGGGCAGCCGGTTCTGCTTCGAGGTGGCGCTGCCGCTCGGGGCGGAGCGGCGCCCGGAGTCGCCCGTGCGCGGGCGGCCCGCCGGGTACGCGGGCCGGCGCCGGTGCGTGCTGATCGTCGACGACGTCCCGCAGAACCGGGCGGTGCTGGTCGACAGCCTGAACGTGCTGGGCTTCGACCTGGTCGAGGCCGCCGATGGGCGGCAGGCGCTGGACTGCGCCGAGCGCGTGCGGCCGGACCTGATCGTGATGGACGTGACCATGCCCGTGATGGACGGCCTGGAGGCCACGCGGTCGATCCGACGCTCGCCCACGCTCGCGGGAATCCCCATCCTCGCCTCGTCCGGCAGCACGAATCACGAGACGGAAGCCAAGTGCCTCGAGGCCGGCGCGGACGCGTTCCTGGCCAAGCCGATCGATCTTGATGAGTTCCTGGCGGAGACGGGCCGGCTGCTGTCGCTGACCTGGACCTACTAGGCGGCCGGGCCGGCCCGGCCGTCGTCGCCGAGCCGGAACACGCCGACGGCCTCGACGAGGCGGACCGCCTGCTGGCTCAGGCTCTCGGCGGCGGCGGCGCTTTCCTCCACCAGCGCGGCATTCTGCTGCGTCACCTTGTCGAGCTGGCTGACGGCATCGCCCACCTGTCCGATGCCCTGTGTCTGTTCGAGCGTGGCGGCGCTGATCTCGCTGATCAGGTCGTTGACGCGCTGCACCTGCCCCACGATGTCGTTCATTGCCCGGCCGGCCTCGGCGACCTGGTGCGTACCGGCCTGGACCTTGTCGACGCTGTCCGAGATGAGCGCCTTGATCTGCTTGGCCGCCTCCGCCGAGCGCTGCGCCAGGCTGCGCACCTCGCCGGCGACCACCGCGAACCCGCGGCCCTGCTCGCCGGCGCGCGCGGCCTCCACCGCGGCATTGAGCGCGAGGATGTTGGTCTGGAAGGCGATGCCGTCGATCACGCCGATGATCTCGGCGATCTTGCGGCTGGAGGCATCGATGTCGCCCATCGTGGCGACGACCTGGCCGACAACCGCGCCGCCCTCGGCGGCCGCGGCCGCGGCCGAGCCGGCCAGCTGGGTCGCCTGACGGGCGGTGTCCGAGTTGTTGCGCACCGTCGCCGTGAGCTGCTCCATCGACGCCGCCGTCTGTTGCAGGTTGGAGGCCTGTTCCTCGGTCCGCTGCGAGAGGTCGGCGTTGCCCGTGGCGATCTGGCTGGAGCCGGTGGCGATGCAGTCGCTGCTGTGGCGCACCTTTCCCACCACGGCCACCAGGCTCTCGATCATCGTCTTGAGCGCGCCCAGCAGTTGCCCGGTCTCGTCGCGGCGCGTGACCTGGATGCGCGCGCTGAGGTCGCCGGCGGCGACCGTCTGCGCCAGCGCCACCGCGTCGGCGATGGGACGCGTGATGGAACGGGCGATCGCGAACCCGAGCGCCGCCGCGAGCAGGGTGGCCGTCGCCGCGAGAACGATCATCGTGACCGTGGCGCTTCGCGCCTGGGCGGCCGCGTCGGCTGCGAAGCCGTGCATGCTCTTGGCCTGCGAGTCGATCAGCTCCTGCAGCGCGCCCAGGTATGCGTTCTGCACGGGAATCAACGTCTTCATGAGGAATGCCGCGGCCTCGTCGCGGCGACCCGTCAGGGCGAGGTCGGCCAACTGCCCGCTGGCGTCGATGAACGGCTTGCGCGCTTCGACGGTGCGCTTCAGCGCCGCGACCCCCTCCGGGCTCCGGATGCTCGCCTGCAGTTTCGCGAGAGCCTCCTCGATGGGGGCGGCGGTGCCCATCGCCTTGGCGATCTCTTCCTTGACCACTTCGGGGTCGGTCGAGATCAGGGCCGTTCGCAGCGCGCGGGTCCGCACGTTGACCTTGTCCTGGATCGTGTTGGCCAGGGCGATCTTCACGTAGCGATCGTTCACGATGACATCCGTGTTGTCGTTGACGGCCTCGATCCGCGAGATGCCGACGACGGCCATCGCGACGAGCAGCGAGATCACGATGGCGTAGCCGATGGCCAGGCGTGTGCCGATAGTCAAGTTCCTGAAGATGTCCATGATGTCTCCGACGTGGGGCTGCGACGACCTCCGGGGAAAGTCCCGGAATGCGCCGAGGCCAGGAGCGACCCCTGCGCGGAGGGGCAGGGCCGCTCGCCCCGGCGTGTCCTGCCTTGCCTGGCAGTCTAGGGATCATCGGAATGGTTATATTGTTTAAAATGGATATTTCAAGGCATCCATTTCTCTACGGCACAATCGCACAGGGAGCGCCGGCCCAGCTCGGGGGCGGCGGCACAACAAATGGGTGAAAGCAAGTCGTCCTATTCGCCGCGGCAGCTCGCTGAGGTGCTCGGCGTGTCCGTCCAAAGCGTCCAGCGCTGGGTCGATGCCGGCCGGCTCAAGGCCTGGAAGACGCCCAGTGGGCACCGCAAGATCGACGGGGCATCGGCGCGGGCCTTGATCGACGCGATGCGCGTCGGCGGCGGCCAGGCACGCGCCGAGGGCGCGCCGGCATCGCCGCGCGTGCTCATCGTCGACGACGACCCGGCCGCGCTCGAGCTGGTCGAGATGCTCGTGGAGGAGGCGATCCCCTCCGCGGCCATCACCAAGGCGCGCAATGGATTCGAGGGGCTGCAGGCACTGGGGCGCGTGACGCCCGACATCCTGGTCACGGACATCGTCATGCCGCACATCGATGGGCTCGAGATGCTGCGCTATGTCGCGACGCAGGCCGAACGCCCCGGGCTGGTCATCGCGACCTCGTTCCTGCAGCAGGACGAACTCGAGCGTCGCGGCGGGCTCGACGACGGCGTGGCGTTCCTGCCCAAGCCGCTCGATCCGGCCGCCTTCGTGGCGCTCCTGCGCGAGCGGCGGCCGGGGCGCTGAGCCGCTGCGCCGCCGGCCGCGTGCCGCGAACCCGCGCTCATCGCCTCGCGCGGCCGACGAGTTGCTGCGCCATTTGCCGGACGCCGTCCGGCAAGTCGAATCGCAGTGCGAGTTCCAGGATGCGCTGGACCTCGCCGTCCAGCAGTTGTTCCGCTTCCGCGACCAGGCGTGCGACGTCGGCGATCGCCCGCACCATGCCGTCGACCAGACCGTGCATCTCCCCGAATGCACGACGGCCATCGTCGACCGCATGGAGATGGTCGCGACATCTCCGCAACGAGTCCATCGCCATCGCCACGTTGGCTGAAATGATCTGCCTGCCTTCGGACAGCCGCATCGCGTGCACGGACAGCGTCTGCGCCAGTTCGGCCAAGCCGGCGGACGGGGTCGCCGCGTCGATGGCCAGGAAACGGTGCATGGGCTGGCGGAACGCCGTGACGAGTTCACGAAACGCGGGCAGCGCGTGTTCCAGCACGGCCAGAGCTTCGCGGGCGGTGCGGTACTCGTCCTTTGCCAGGCTCCGACGATCGAGGGGATCCATGAGGCGCACAGTCCTTTCGACAGGCCGCGAGCCGCGCAACGTCGCTCACCGCCGCCGTCGTCTTCGGCAGGGCCAGGCGTGCCATCGCAGGCACCCTGGGGTCATTTGTCGGCAGTGTACGAGCATCAATATGAACATAATGGATAAATTGGATGATTTTGTGGGGCTTTTCCGGCGGGGCCAGGAGGCCGCCGACACAAGGCATCATTCAGTCGCACCCCTCGGGCCGGCCACCGAAAAGGCGGCGGGCTTCAATGCCGGCGTCGCGCGCCCTCGTTGCCGTTGAGCGAACGCAAGCCGCAGATCACGGGATCGAGGCGCTCGACGACCGTCGCGAGCAGTGAATCGATGTCGGCGGCGCTCGCGCCATCCGCACACGCCCGCTCGAGCGCGGCGGCGGCTTCCTGGACTCCCGTGGCCCCCACGCTGCCGGAGACGCTCTTCAAGTCGTGGGCCATCCGCGTGGCCAGGGCCATGTCGTGAGTTGTGCGGGCAGCGTCGAAGCGTGCCGCGAAATCCGCTTCCCGATCCCGATACTTGCCCAACATGCGTCGAAACAGGGCTTCGTCGTCCATCATTCCCGCCAGTGCCGCCGCGCGGTCGATGCCCGGCAAAGTGGTGTCGGGCATCTGGGCATGCGGTCGGATCCAGCGTGCCAGCGCGGAGAACATCTCGACCACGTTGATCGGCTTGGCGACGTGGTCGTTCATGCCCGCCGCCAGCACCCGTTCGCGATCGCCTACCATCGCATTGGCCGTCATTGCGATGATCGGCAGATCGCGCCACCGCGGATCGCATCGCAGCTGGCGCGTGGCGTCATAGCCGTCCATGACCGGCATCTGGCAGTCCATCAGCACGGCATCAAAGCGCTCGCGCGCCACCATGTCGATCGCTTCGCGGCCATTGTTGGCGATCCGCACCGCGACCTGCGCCTGAGCCAGGAGGTCGCTTGCCAGTTCCTGGTTGAAGGGGTTGTCCTCCACGAGCAGCACCCGCGCCCCGGCGAGCGCCGCGCGATTGCTCTGCAGCGTTTCGTGGCGCAGCTCACGCAAGGCCTTGTGCCGGGGCCGGCCGATGGCTTGCAGGCAGGCGTTGAGCAAGGTCGAAGGCGTGACCGGCTTGGTCAGCGTGGCGGCGACGGCGAGGTGCTGCGTCGCGAGCACGCCTGCCATTTCGTCGCGCGAGTAGGCGGTGACCATGAGCATGGTGGGCGGCCGGTGCGTCAGCGGCAGGCGCGTCAGCTGGCTGGCGCATTCGACGCCGCTCATGCCCGGCATCTTCCAGTCTAGCAAGATCATGTCGAAGGGTTCGCGCCGCGCGTCCGCCGCGACCACCTGGCCGATGGCGTCAGGGCCGCCTGTGGCTGCGGACGCGCGAAGCCCGAGCGACTGCGCCATGTGAACCAGCACGGCGCGTGCCGCGTCGTTGTCGTCGACGACGAGCACCCGGGCGCCCTGAAGAGGCTGGCTGGACGGGTCGGGGTCGTGGAGAGGGGCCGCGGCTTCGAGGCCGAACCGCGCGGTGAAGTGGAACCGGCTGCCGCAGCCCGGCGCGCTGTCGACGCCGAGTTCGCCATCCATCAAGTGCACCAGGCGGTGACTGATCGCCAGGCCGAGGCCGGTGCCGCCGAACCGGCGGCTTGTCGAGGAGTCGGCCTGCGAGAAGGGCTTGAAGAGCCGCTGCATCTCGTCCGGCGCGATGCCGATTCCGGTGTCGCGAACCTCGAAGCGCAGGCGCATCGAGCGTTCGTCGCGCCCGAGCACCTTCACCGTGACCACCACTTCGCCCTTCTCGGTGAACTTGACTGCGTTGTTGCCCAGGTTGATCAGCACCTGCCCGAGCCGGGATGGATCGCCCAACAGGGTCTCCGGGAGGTCCGGCGGGAGGTCGAACACGAGCTCCAGGCCCTTGTCCTGCGCCTTCATGCCGACCAGGTTCGCCAGGTCGTCCATCACGCTGGCCAGGTCGAACCGGAGGACCTCCATGTCCAGCCTGCCCGCCTCGATCTTGGAGAAGTCGAGGATGTCATTGATGATGTGCAGCAGCGATTCGGCCGACCGGTGCACCTTCTGCATGTAGTTGTGCTGCCGCGGCGTCGGGTCGCTCTGCAGGGCCAGGCGCGACATGCCGAGGATGACATTCATCGGTGTCCGGATCTCGTGGCTCATGTTGGCGAGGAATTCGCTCTTGGCCTGGTTCGCGACCTCGGCTCGTTTCATGGCTTCGCCCAGTTCCGCGGTGCGTACACGCACGGCCTCCTCCAGATGGTCACGGTGGATGCGCAGGTCTTCCAGAGCCTGCCTGCGGGCGGTGATGTCGGTGATCAACCCATGGAACCCGGTCGAGGCGTCGTCCTGCGGGCCGGCGCCTGGTCGACGCCACGCATTGAGCTGTACCCACACAGGCGTTCCGTCGGAGCGCACCAGCCGCAGTTCCAGGCCGCTGATCTGGCCGTCCCGCTCGAGTGCACGGAACAGCGCCTCGGCCTGTTCCCGCGCGAACAGCGGGGGGCCGGTCTGGTGCGAATCGTTGCGCCGCTCGTCGTTCGCGGCAGCCATCAGCTCCGAGGGGGAGGCATAGCCCAGGAGCCGCGCCAGCGCGGCATTGGCGTCGTTCAGCCGTCCGGATCGATCGAGATGGAAGATGCCCTCCACCGAGTTCTCGAAGATGCCGCGATAGGTCGCCTCGCTCTCGCGCAGCCGGCGCGCGGCGTCGCTCAGTCGATCCGCCATCGCATTGACGCGCGCGGCCAGGCGCCCGAGCTCGTCGCCGGATTCGCTCACGCAGCGCGCGTCCATGTCGCCTGCCGCGATCCGGTCGACCGTCGCCTCGAGCCGGCTGATGGGGGCGCTCACCATGCGCCTGAGCAGGAAGAACGTCGCCGCATACAAGAGGCCGACGATCGTGGCCGTCAGGGCCAGCGTGGTGCGACGCGCCGTGGCAATGCCCTTGTCGACGATGGCCCGCGTCATGACGACGCGGACTTCGCCGATCTTGCGCGTCGCGCCCCCGGGCGGGGCGTATTCGATCGGCTGCACGCGCACGATCGGATCGACCAGCTGCGACGGCGGAATCTTGGTCAGGGTCGAGACCCTGCCATCGTCCGGCGTCGTGATGCTGAATTGCGCGACCTCGGGATTCGGCGCCAGTGCGGCAAGCTGGCCGTCGATCGCAGCGCGGTCGAAGTTCCAGAGCGGATAGGCCACGGATCGGCTGAACAGGTCGGCGATCCGGGTCGCGCGACCTTCCAGTTCCACAATTCGCCGATCCCGCTCGCGTTCTATGAGCACGTAGGCGGAAACGAAGGCCACCAATGCGACCAGCGCCGCCAGCGCCAGCATCAGCTTGGCGTGAAGACCGGTAGCCGGTGGAATCAGCCGCAACCGCATGGGCACGTCATTTTCTCCACGACGCTTCGAGCGATCCCCAACCCGCGGCTGGCGAAGCGCCGCTCCGATGCACGTCATTTCGGCCCGTACGAACTGAGCGTCGGTACGCCTTTGAAGTCGGCTTTTGAAAACCCGGCCAGGAGGTGCCCGAAATGGTGTATACGTTGATATTACGCTGGCACTGATCGGGCCGACAAGCGGTCGCCGCGTGCTTCGTCGATACGGTCACGATACGAGGAGAGCCCGAGTCCTCGCTGTCACCGCGCCCGGTCGCGAGTGGCCTGGCTCGAAAGGGGACTGCGCATGCGAAGACGGACGATCGGCAGCGTTGGCGTGCTCGCGCTGCTGGCGAGGAACCTTCCGTCATCCAGGGCGGCCGGAGCGTCGATCAAGGTGGTCGCTGCGGAGTTTCCTCCGCTGACGACGAATGCCGGCGGCAAGCCTGCAGGAGTCGTGCTGGAAGTCGTCGCCGAGGCCTGCAAGAGAGCGGGCATCGCGCTCGAATTCGACTTCCTTCCCTGGCAGCGCGCCCAGGCCGAAGTGCAGGCCAGCAGCGACGTGATGATCATCCCGTTCACCCGGACGCCTGGCAGGGAAGCGCAGTACCAATGGATCGCGCCCGTGCTGGAATTCCATACGGTGCTCGTGACCCTGGAGCCGCCGCCATCCACCATCGAGGAGGCGCGCAAGAGAGTGGTCGGCTATGTGCGCGGCACCAGCTTCAAGGACGAGGTCGAGCACGCCGGGTTTCCGTACGTCGAGGAAACCGACGACGACGTCACCAATGCCAGGAAGCTCAAGCGCGGCCGCATCGGCGCATGGATCACCACGGACCTCATGGCGCGCGGCGTCTATCGGCAGGCAGGCTTCGATCCCGCCGAGTTGAAGTACGGCCCGGTGCTGGGGCCGGTCAAGGTCTCCTGGGTCGCGGCGTCCCATGAGTTTCCGAAAGACGTCGCCAGGAGGATCGCTGACGCGATCGACCAGATGAGGGCTGACGACTCCTACCAGGCCATCCTCAAGCGCTACCGGTGAGCATTGGTTCGGCCGGAGCTCGCAGTGGCGCACCGTCAGCACGAGGTTAGCGTCCGCCGGCAACGCGAAGTCGACGAGACCGCGCGCCGAGTGCCATGGGTTTTGCCTCGACGACGACGATGCGCGCTGGATTGCCCCGATGCACGGCGGTCAGGGTGGGTATCGATATAAATCTACATTCTGTTTCGAGTTATATCGATGCGATCCGGCACTTTTCCACGGCTCATCGACCCGTCCGCCTGCCAGTCCGGCGCGCGCGCTGCAACACTGTGAGCGGTGTCCGGCTGGGCACATCGTCATGACCAGCGGTTCGGCGTCGCGTAGTGGGAGGCTTCGCGGCGCCATGTCGATGGTCCGCCTTCGCGCGACTCTCGTCGAACGGCCGCGAGCATGTCAGACATGACCGCCGCGGTTCCATGTCAGCACTCCGATGTGACGAAGGCACGTTAGAGAAACGGCCGCGAAGTCGCGCATGCGGCCTGACGGATCGTGGAGGTGGGGCAGATGACTCGACAAGTTGCTGCGGAGCAAGGACTGGCCCGCACGCTGGACGACGTCCGCGCGCACCTGCAATGCCTGGACATGCCCCGCGCCTTCCAGGCGGCGCGCGCGGCGCGGGACGCCGCTTCCACGACCCGGGAGAAGATCGCCACGTGCTTCTGGCTTGCCAGATGTCATTACGTCGCCGGGGAGGTCGACATCGCCATCACGTTGGCCGCCGAAGCGGTCGATGCCGCAACCACGGAGCAGGACATCGGCTGGCGGGCGCGCGCCCACGCGCTCGAGGCCCGGTGCCTCGAGGCGGCCGGCGAGACGGAGGCGGCGCTCGACGTGGCGCTTGTCGCCTGGAACGAACTCGAGCGTGCAGGCGGTCCGGGCGACGAGTGTCTCCCGGCACGCCAGGCGGTCGCCATGGCGCTGGCCGTCATCCAGCTGCGACTGGGAGACTTCGCCTCCGCGATGACGTGGTGCGAGCGTGGCGCGGACCTGGCGGGCTACCTGCCGGATGACGGCGCGCTGGGGGCGGCCGTCGACACCCGGGCGTGCATCCACGCGGCGTTGGCGTCGAAGGCGCGCGAGGCGGGCGACCCGGTCGAGGCCGAGCGGTGCGAGCGGCTGGCCATCGCAGACTCGCTGCGAGCGGTCGACCTGGCCCGCCGGCTGGGCCATGTCGACTACGAAACGAGTGCCCTGCTGAATCTGGCGGAGTCGCTGACCTGGGTTGGCGAGCCGGGGCAGGCATTGGAGCTGCTTGAGGACTGGGCCCGGCGCCATCCGGATGCGCTGGCGCGTCAGTGGGCGCACCAGCGCGATTCGCTGGGCACGGTACTGCTGGCACTGCAGCGCCCGGACGAGGCCGTCGTCGCGTTCGAGCAGTCGCTGAGCCAAGCCGAATCTCCTGCGTATCGGGTCGTCGTCATCGAGCACCTGTCAACGGCGCTCGAGCGCTGCGAGCGCTGGCAGGAGGCGCTGGCCAGATACAAGGAATTCCATGCGCTGCAGGCCAGAGTCAGCGCGGAGCGCGCGCAGCGCCATGCGCGCGTCGCGGCGGCGCGCCTGGACATCGGCCGCGAGCGCGCCAAGGCGCGCCAGCTGGCCACCTCCAATCGACGCCTGCGCCGCCGAGCGGACGACTTGGCGCGCCAGGCCCAGGAAGACGCGCTGACCGGACTGGCGAACCGGAGACAGGTCGACAGCCTCCTGGAGACATGGCCGCAGCCCCTCTCGCTCGCATTGATCGATGTCGATCACTTCAAGCAGGTCAATGACCGCTTCTCGCATGGCGTCGGCGACGAGGTGCTCAAGCAGCTGGCGTCGATCATGCGGGCGAACTGCCGCCAGCGCGAGCTCGCCGCGCGACTGGGCGGAGAGGAATTCGTCGTGATCGTGGAGAGCGTCGACGAGGCGGACATCGGACGCGTCGCCGAGCGCCTGCGCGTGGCGGTCGAGCGATTTGACTGGCCTTCGCTCTGCGCGGGCCTGCGGGTCACGGTCAGCATCGGCGTGGCGCGGTCGTCGGAAGTGGCCGTCGGGACAGACCTGCTGGTCGTCGCCGACCGCCGCCTCTACGCGGCCAAGCGCACCGGCCGCAACCGCGTGATGCTCGAAGGCTGATGCGGATTCCTGTCGCGCCACGCCTGGTCTGGACACCGATGTCCCTGCTCGCACGAATTACGCTGACGCTGCTGCTGGCTGCATGGGGCGCCACGGGATGGGCCGCGGGCGCGTTCCGCGCGACGGTGGCTTACGCTCGCGTCTTCCAGCATGCCGTCGGCCCCGAGCTCGAATCGAGCTACGCCATCGCGCAGGATGGCGACGGTTTCATCTGGCTGGGGACACAGTCCGGCGTCGTCCGGTGGGACGGCCATCGCACCCGTACCTACGGCGCCGACCCGATCACGGGCGGCGGCCTGCCCGATGCCTATGTCAGGGCGATGCTGGTCGACCGGACGGGCAGACTCTGGGCGGGGACCAAGTCCGGCGGCCTGGCGCGGCTCGAGACGTCCACAGACACCTTTTCCGCCCTGCACGACCCGGACGCTCTCGTCGGAAAGGACGTCGCCGCACTGGCGCAGCGCCAACCATCGGGGATCTGGATCGCTTCGAACCGCGGGCTCGCCTGGCTGGATCCGGCCAGTGGCAGGATCACCCCCGAGCACCTGCCCGCGACGATGGGCGCCATCCAGTGCCTGGCGGTCGCGCGCGACGGATCGCTCTGGATCGGCAGCGATCGCGGCCTCTGGTCGCGGCCTGCCGGCGGCGCTGAGTTCGCGCCGATCCCGATCGATCTCCCGGCCGGCACCGGCGCCGTCGGCGTCCTGCGATTGCTCGAAGATGGGACAGGCCGCCTCTGGGTCGGCACTCGGCTGCAGGGCGTCTTCATCGTCGCGCCGGGTGCAGGAACCGCGGTGCGCTTGCCCGGCAGCGATGCCGACCTGGCCAGCGACACCGTCTACGGGCTGGCAGATGCCGGCAACGGAGAAGTCTGGATCGGAACCTATGGCGACGGCGTCGTGCGGGTCAACCTCTCGAGCGGCGCCCGGCATCGGGAACGCCACGATCCGGCGCGGTCGACGAGCCTGCTCGACGACGACGTGGGTGCCTTGATGCATGGGCGCGACGGCATCGTCTGGGTCGCCACGGCGTACGGTCTGTCGACCTACGACACGCGCCTGGACGGCATCGCGGCGCTGGAGGGCGGGCCCGGGCGGGCCATTCGCGACGTGAACGTCCCGGCCGTCATGGCCACGGCCAACGGAGCCGCCTTCCTGGCCACCGGCTCGCAAGGGCTCGAGATCCTGCCTCCCGCGGGCGCTGCGCCGACGTTCCTGGTCCCCGACCCGGCGCAACCGAAGGCGTCGCTGCCGCGAGCCCGGGTCATCGCGCTGGCGCCCGCGCCGGCCGCGGGGGCATGGGCCGGCACCCAGGGCGGCCTCTACCTGATTTCGGCGCAAGGAGGCCATGTCCGGCGAATCGACGTACCCGGGCGCAGCGCCTCCGCCGACGTCTGGGCGATCGCGGTCGACGGGACGACGCTCTGGATCGGCGGCTCCGACGGGCTCTGGGCGCTGGACGCCGCCGATCCGGCGCACGTGCGGACGTTGCGCCATCTCGCCGCGGAGTTGCACAACACACAGGTCAGGGCGCTCGCGCTCGGCCCGCATGGCGAGCTCTGGATCGGCACCAACGGCCAGGTCTTCCGCTTCGACCCGGCGCGCGCGCAGCTGCGGGAGCTGGCCGTCGATCCTGCGGACGGCCGGGCCCTCCCCGGTGGCCTCGTCAGCGGACTCCTGGTCGACAAGGCGGGCCGGCTTTGGGTGGCCACGCTGGGACACGGGATCCAGGTGCAGGTCGGGCAGTCCGTGGACGGGCAGCCCGCATTCCGGCGACTGACGATGTCGGATGGGCTGCCGAACAACGGCGTGGATGCGCTCGTGGCCGACGCGACCGGCCAAGTCTGGGCGAGCACGGATGACGGCCTGGCGCGCATCGATCCCGCCACGTTGTCGATCGAGTCCCTGCACGGGGCGCAGGGCGCGGGAATCAGCACCTTCTGGACGGGGGCCGCCGCGGCGACTCCGGACGGCAAGTTGCTGTTCGGTGGCGAAGGGGGCGTGCTGCTGGTCGATCCCGATCAGCTGCCACGCGCGGCGGGCCGCCTCCCGGCGCCCGTCGTGACGGATGCCACCCTCGGCGGCCAGGCCGTGACGGGGGCGCAGCTGTCGGCTGCCCGGGAAGCGAGCGTCCCCGCCTCCGCCCCGCGACTGCAGGTGGAATTCGCATCGCTGGCGTACGCGGAGCAGGACCTCCTGCGGTATGCCTACCGGCTCGAGGGATTCGACACCGATTGGAACGAGACGTCGTCGCGCAATCGAACAGCCAGCTACACGAAGTTGCCGCCGGGACACTACAGGCTGGCTCTGCGAGTCGCCAGGCCCGCCGGCGAATGGTCGGACGCGAGGGTCATCGCGTTCCGCGTGGAGCCTCGCTGGTACGAACGCACGGAGGTCCGCGTCGCCGGCATCCTCGCGGCCCTGTCGCTGGCTTGGCGCCTGCATCTGTGGCGGGTCAGGCTCGCGGCCAGGCGCGAGGCGTCGCTGGAGCGCGAGGTGCGGCAGCGCACGTCCGAGCTGGAGCAATCGCGCAGCCAGATGCGCCTGCTGAGCAATCACAACGCGCGGGCGCTGGAGCAGGAGCGCACCCGTGTCTCGCGCGAGCTCCACGACGAGATGGCGCAGCAGCTGGCCGCGCTCAGGATCGAGGTGTCCCTGATGCGCCGGTTCTCGGGCCGGACCGTTCGCATGGAGGAGCTGCCCGTGCAGGGTCTGCTGGACCGGGTCGATGCCCTCATACGAAGCGTCCGGGAGCTGGTCACGCAACTGCGTCCTCCGGCCCTGGATGGCGGCCTGGTCGCGGCCATCCGGTGGCTGGCGACCCGATTCGAGCAGCAGGCAGGCATCGCCTGCGAACTGGAGCTGGCGGATTGCCCCGGCTTCGAGCACCCCGATGCGGCGACGATGGCGTTCCGGGTCGTCCAGGAGTCGCTGACCAACGTTCGGCGTCATGCCCGTGCGACGATGGTTCGCGTCCGGCTGGTTCCGGATGGCGCGTCCACGCGGCTCGAGATCATCGATGACGGCGTGGGTTTCGACCCCAAGGCCGCCAGCACCGGCTACGGCCTGCTGGGAATGGCAGAGCGCGCGGCTGCCCTGGATGCAAGGTTCGAGATCGCCAGCAGTCCATCGCACGGCACCACCGTGCGGGTGACGATGGATTCGGCGGGCCACCGCTGTTCGACCCTGCATCGGCCGCCACCTGCAGGTAACAGCAGGTGAGTCCTGCGTGTTGCCGTTGCGCGGTCAGGTGTTGGTCATGACAGCGCTGGCGCTCTACGTTACTTTGCGCCCCCGATGACAGCCAACAAGGGAGCCGACTTGTCCGAGAAATCCCCCCGACCCATAGCCCGCGAGGACTTGCCGGATGCCGCCCGGCGAGCACTGTCCATGGGGTTGGGCCTGCTTCCGATGCTGCCGCTGCTGCCGGCCTGCAGTGCGGGTGTCGAGGGCGATGGCCAGTCGACACCGGGGGCGGGTCCAGCTGCGGACACCCGCGGTGACGCACCGACGGGAGCAGCGCCTGCACCGGCGCCGACAAGTGCTCCTGCTCCAGTCCCGGCGTCGGTCAGCGGCGTCTTCCGACACCCCGGGCTGCTGGTCACCGAGGACGACTTCACCCGCATCCGCAACCTGATCAAGGCCGGAGAGCAGCCGTGGACGAACTGGTGGAACACGCTGTGCGCCGATCACTTCGACACCCTGGACAGCAAGCCCTTCCCGCTGCCGGCCGTCTACCGGGCCGACGGCAGCAAGAACAACTTGTACGTCGACATCTGGCGCGCCTGGTCCATGACGCTGCGCTGGAAGCTGTCCGACCCGCAAGACACCCGCTATGCCGACAAGGCGGTGGAGTTCCTGGACGCCTGGGCGAGCACGCTGAAGGAGGTGGGCACGGTCCCGCCGGGCTCGACGGCCCACGACGACCACACCTTCATCATCCTGGCCGGCATCCAGGGGCACCAGCTCGCACAGATCGGCGAGGTCCTGCGCACCTATCCCGGCTGGGCGCCGGAGAGCCTGAAGCGCTTCCAGGGCATGCTGAGCACGGTTTTCGCGTCCGTCTCGTCGTGGTTCCTCAGCGACGGCCGCATCGGATCCCACGCCAACTGGGACCTGGCCTCCATGGCCGGTGCCATGGCCATCGGCATCTTCTGCGACCAGCCCGACCTGTACAGGCTGGCCTGCGATTGCTACGCAGCCAACAACCGCGGCAAGCTCAGGAACTTCGGCAACGGCTCGGCCCTGCACGGCGTCTACTACATGCACCCCGGCCACTTCGGGCAGTGGGAGGAGAGCGGCCGCGACCAGGGCCACTCGACACTGGGCATGTCGCTCGGCGGCGACGTGATGGAGATGGCCTGGAACCAGGGCGACGACCTCTACGGGCTGTACAACAACCGCTTCCTCTCGGCGGCCGAGTACGTGGCCCGGTCCAACCTGCTGGACGAGAACGGCAAGACCTATCCGATGCCCTACGTGCCCGAGCAGAATCCGTCGTCGCCGCACACGGACAGGTGGACGGAGGTGAACCAGTCGTTCCAGCACGGCCGCAACGCCTGGGAGCCGATCTACAACCACTACGTCAACCGCATGGGGTTGGCGGCGCCGAACGTCGCGCGCATCGTGAAGCTGGTCGAGCCGAAGTACGGCGGCAGCAGCGACGACGTGTGGTACCCGACGCTGATCCATCGACGCGTCGACTATGCGGGGCCGATGAAGCCGGCGTCCGGCCTCACGGGGCACTTGCAGGACGGCCGCGTGCTGCTGTCGTGGTGGGGCAGCGTGGGGGCGGCCTCCTATGCAGTCAAGCGCGGCGCAAAGGCCAACGGCCCCTTCGCCCAATTGAGCACGGTCGCGGCGGACCAGCTCCTTACCTACACCGATACGCCACCCGGCGGCGTCTGGTTCTACCGGGTTGTCGCCCAGGGCGCGACCGGGGCGGCGAGTGCCGGCTCCAACGTCGTTCGAGTCGCGGCGTCCGGCGAATCGCGCCTGTCGATGCCACTGAACGGCATGAACGGCACGGGCACCTCCGGCACCTTCCTGGCGGCTGACGGCACCTCGAGCACCGTGCAGGGCAAGCTGCTGGACAACGCGACCTGGGGCGACGGGCGCAACAACGACAAGGCCGTCGTGTTCGATGGCAAGGCCTCGGGCCTGCAACTCCCGCAAGGCCTGTTCAGCAGCCTCGACGACTTCAGCGTGTCCCTGTGGGCCTATGCAAACGGCCTGCACTGGGACAGCTGCATGCTCTTCGCCGGGACCGATGCCTTCTCCGGCCTCTTCATCGCACCGCAGGCCGGCGCAGAAGGCCGCCTGCGCTTCGGGATCTACGGGGCCACGTTCAACGACGCCCACGTCATCGAAGCGCCCGGTGCCATGCCCACGAAGCGCTGGGTCCACGTGGCAGTCACGCTGCAGGGCACGACCGGACGCCTCTATGTGGATGGCAGCGAGGTGGCGAGGTCCGACGACATCCTGCTGACGCCGCGCCAGGTCGGCGACCAGGTCACCTTCCTGGGCCGCAACTGGGCGCATCCGCCGTTCAACGGTCGCATCCAGGATTTCCGCATCCACGCGGGCGCCTTGAACGCTGCGCAGATCGCGGCTTTGGCGCGCTAGCGATCGGCCCGGCAATCGATCAGGGCGTCACCGTCAAATCGCCGCCTTCGAACGAAGTTCCTCTCACATGAGTGCCTTCCACTATCGCCTTGCCTTTGCTCTGGCCCATTCGAACTATGGCGGCGATCCGTCGAAGATGACCGCCCGGGATCTGGCTGGCGTGCTTGGCTACATCCCTGCTGCCGGATTCACCGAGATCGGCCCTTCGGCGCCTTCGGTTCTCCGACATCGTGCAGTGCGCTGTTGCGCTTCGTCGCGCGTGCCTACGCAGACTGAGCCGCGGTGCTGGGCGGGTGACTCAAGAGCGGGCGTTCGCACCCGACGGCTTCTGCGCCGAGGCTGCGCGCAGCGACCTCAGCAGATGCCTTTGGCCCCAGGTTAAGCGCCCGCTGAGTGGAACCAGGAATGATCATGAGTTGATCATGCGCCACGACCTGCGTTTGCCTACAGTTCAGCGCACATATGCCAAACGACTACGCATCCCTGGAACGTTTTGCCGCCGTGCGTGCTCGGCCCACCCTGTGGTTGGCGCAGGGGACTTGCCTGCATGCCACGATGGAACTGGCAGCCGAGGCTCGGCGGCTCGGGCTCGGCAGATGCGTGTCGGTCGTGCGTTGGCGCGTGCAAGGAGATCCGGCATTCCTGGAGCATTGGGCGCTTGCCCTGGAAAACGGCCAGGCGCTGGATACAACGGCAATCCAGGTTGACGGCAACCCACGGCCGCTGCGCAGGCTCGATGAATATCCCGCCAACTATCGAAGCCCGCGCCACTATCCGTTGGAGGTGGTGTCGGACGTCATCGACGTCCGCTCGCTGAGCGCGGATCATCGCTATCCCTTGCGCCAGATATGGAGGCTGCATTGCCGCCTGTTTTGGCACGATGCACGAACAGCGGTGCTCTCCGCGGCGCCACGTGCGTTGATGGAGGCAATTGTGGCTGTAGTCAGATGCGGCTTCGTACTGTCGCTCGGCTACATGATCGAGAGCGCCTCTGCCGGCGCCGAATCGTTAGAGCGCAGAATCCTGTCCCGTTCCGGAATTGAAGGGCGTTTCCCTCGGCACTAGGCCATCGTCCTTCCATGGGAGAGACCCTGATCCTGGACTGTCAGACAGACCGAGGTTCCGGCTCCAGGTCGGCTGGATACTTCCAGCGAACCGCCGACGAGGGTCGCGCGCTCCTCCATGCCCAGCAAGCCGAAGCCGCCGCGAGGTCGACCAATCGCAGGCCCCCCACGCCACCAAAGCCGGGCACAAGGCGTTGAAGGGAGTCCAGCTCGTCCCTGCTTCCTGCTCCGAGCGCGCATCGCGCGCGGGTCGAAGGAGCCGCCCCGCTACGACGACCTCGATCAGCAAAACATCGCCCCGCTGGCCGGCCGCGTTCACCGCTGCGGTTCGTGCTCGAGGCGACGCTCCCATTCCTGGGCAACGTCCATGAACGCCGTGAGGGTGCACTCCTCGACCGACACTGCCGAGCGTGGGGCGCACGCGGCCGGCTTCAACCCTGGATGCAGCGCGCGCAGCACCGCCTGCAGGTGCACGCGCAGGACCCACAGCGCCTCGGAGCGCCAGGCCGCCACGCTTTCGTCGAGGTGCTCGCAGCACGCCAGCAGTTCGGCCCCGGACATGCGCTCGACGCCGGCGGCTGCGGGCTTGGCCAGCGCGTGCTCGAGGCGCGCGAGGGCCGGCAGCACCCTGCGCGCAAGGGGATGGCGGTCAAGCAGCGCTGCGAGATCGGCGCGCACCTGCGCCAGCGTCGCGTCGTTCAGGGGCGACGCGACCTGGGCTGCAGCCGGCTGCTCGGCCTGCGGCGAGAGCCGGAGCGGTTCCGCCGCGACCACCGGCTCCGACGGAGCAACCGTGCGGCGGCGAAAGACGCGCTCGAGGTACCGTCGCAGGCGCCGGCCGGGCGTTGCGCGCCGGGCGCGGCCGTCCCGCTTCCTGCCGGCAAATGCCAGTCCGTGCACGTGGTTCATTGCGACCTCCCGGTCATTTGCTGCCATCGCGGCGTCGCAGTGGCTTCAACGCCCGCGACGGTCGCCATCGATCTCCGCCACGAAGCGGTAGCCCACGCGCTGGTAGGTGCGGATGATCCGGCCGGTGCCCAGCTCCGGCTCGCGCAACGCCTTGCGCACGCGCATGACGGCCGCCGCGAGCGAACCCTGCTGGACGATGACGTCGGGCCAGATGTGGTCGAGCAGCTCGTCGATGGACGCGACGCGATCGCGATGCCGGATCAGGTAGACGAGGAGGTCGAACGGGCGCGGCTGCAGCTCGCGCAGCCTTCCGTCCACCAGCACCTCTCGGCATGCGGGACGCACTTCGCAGCGGCCGAAACGCACGACGGAATCGATCTCCGCCCGCTCCACCTTGGCGTGGACGAACCACGGCGCACCCCCGGGCGTCGGGGGCGCATCGCTGCGGCTGTCGATCGGGGAAAGCGGCATGATTCCAAGCATCGGGGACCTGTCGATGTAGTGCATGCCTCCATTGTGTAGATAAACAACTACAAATGTCTACAGCTCAAAGTGCCGCGTTTGCGGCAACTTTGCACGGTCCTCCGTTGTCCGAGCGCGGGCCCGGCCCCCCTCCGCCGGGCACTCGGAGGGACCGCTGCCTGTGGCCGCCGTCAGCCCAGAGCGACTGTGCGCCGTGCGTCCAGTCTTCCGCCCGCGTGATCCAGTCGGCCGGCAGCGTCCGCGCGATCGCCACCATGGCGTCGGCGATCTCGGGCTCGAACTGCGTGCCGCTGCTGCAGGCGATGTGCTCGATGGCGTGGGCTATGGGCCAGGCCGGCTTGTAGGGGCGCGCATTCGTGAGGGCGTCGAAGACGTCGGCCACCGCCACGATGCGGGCGCCTCGCGGGATCGACCGGCCGGACAGGCCGAACGGGTAACCGCGCCCGTCCCACCATTCGTGGTGCGACAGGGCCACCGCCACCGAGAGGGTCGTCGAGTCGGGCGTGTCCTCGCACGACGCCGCGATCAGCCGCCGCGCGCCCAGCAGGCAGTGCCGCCGTATCGCCGTGCGCTCCTCGTCCGTGAGCGAGGCCGGTTTGCAGAGCAGTTCCTGCGACAGGTCGAGCTTGCCGACGTCGTGCGTCGCGGCGGCGAGCGCCGTGTCGAGCATCTCCCGTCCGGTCATGCCCATCTCCTGGCACACCCGAGCCGTCAGCCAGGCCGTGCGGCGGCCGTGAAGTTCGATATCCAGGCTCATGGGGCGATCTGCTCGGGCGGAGGTGCCCCAATGTAGGGTCGCCCTCGCCGCGGCGCATGAGCGTGCGATGACCAGCCCATGATGAAATCGTTGCAGGCGGCAAACCCATGGGCGCATGGGACATATCCAGTCGCGGGTCGAACGCGACGTAGTATAAAATCTACAAATTGTCGAGCCCTTGCGCGAGCCATCGTTCGCATGGGGAGCAGCCGGAATCCCCGTTCCGGCTCTACTGGCACATCACATGACCAAGACCGAAAAGCGCGCCTCGCGCGAATGCCGCGTCCTCGTCGCCGACGATCACGTGCTGGTGCGCGAGGGAATCCGCAAGGTGCTCGGCTTCGACGAACGGCTCGTCGTCGTCGACGAGGCCGCCTCGGCCTCGGACGTGCTCGCGCGGCTCGCGCAAGGCGGCGTCGACCTGCTGCTGCTCGACCTGCTGATGCCCGGCAGCACCGACGTCGACCTGATCGAGCGCGTCGTCGCTGCATACCCGGCCGTCCCGGTGCTCGTCCTCACCATGCACGCGGACCCGCACATCGCGCGCCGCGCCCTGCAGGCCGGCGCCCTGGGCTATCTCACCAAGGACTCGTCGTCCGAGCTGCTGATCGACGCGGTGCACCACGTGGCAGCGGGGCGGAGCTACGTCGATCCGTCGCTCAGCGGCGCCTTGATCCGGGGCGAACGGGTCGATCCGGGACCGGTGGAACAGCTCTCCGCCCGCGAGAGGCAGGTGCTGGTCGCGCTCGTGCAGGGCCGCACGTTGGTCGAGATTGCCGAGTCGCTGCAACTCGCGGCCAACACCGTGAGCACCTACAAGGCCCGGCTGATGGAGAAGCTGGGTCACTCTTCCATGAGCGATCTGGTGCGCTACGCGCTGCGCCATGGGATCTCCGACTAGTGTCGTGAGTGGGAAATTCGTCGGATAGGTCTTGAGCGAAGAAACAGCGGCGCCGAATGCCTGACCAGCATGGCCTTGGAATGCCTCGGGCAGTCGGCGGACGGCGTCATGTGGATCTGCGCGGCGAACGGCCTGTTCCGCGCCGACGGCGTCGGTTTTGACCTCCAGGGCGCCGCGCACGGGCTACGGCCTGCTGGGCACGGACGAATGTGTCCGCGCCCGCGGATGCACGCTGTCCGTGGTCAGCGCGCCGGGCGCCGGCATCGCCATGCGCCGGCGCCTTCCGGTGACGGTGGCGCCTTCAGCCGAAGCTGCCGGACGGCGCGTGGCGGTCCGGCTGGCGTGCCGCGCAAGAGCGGTGATCGCGGGCCGGTTTCAGCGGCCTGCGGGCGCTCCGCTATCGCCGCGCAGGAAGGCATCGGCCTTCGACTGCGCCGCATGGATGGTCGCGGAGATCGCGTCGGAGGTCGCCGCCGAACGTCGCGGCCGCGTCTGCGCCGCCTGGCGCGTCTGCACACGCGGCGCGACCACGACTGCCGTCTGGCTGCCGGCCGCCGTTGGCGGGAAATCTTCGGAGGCGTCCGCCGTCGCGGAGGTCGCGGCCGAACTGGCGCCCGACGGGCAACCCGCTGCCAAGGCCGGCGGCACTGTCTCGGACGCCGGGCGCGCGCCGTCCGTGGCGGCAACAGCCGCTGGCGACGCCGCCGAGGCGGCGCGAGCCGGCCATCCCGCCCACCGCCACGCGGCGGCAAACGCCAACGCGAGCGCCACCGCCGCGAACGCCATGGTGGTGCGACCGCGCGACGCTCGCTGCGAACGGCGACGCGCCGTCGTGCCCGGTCCGCCAGTTGGCCGGCCGCGCTCGTCGCGCAGCGTGCCACCCGTCGCCGACCGCACGGGGGGCACGGGTTGGCCTGACGGCGCGAAGCGCGCGACGTAGTCGGCACCGCCACTCAGCGCCCAGCGCTCGCGCAAGATGGAATCGGGCCCCGGATCGCGGCGCACGGACGACGTCGCCGCCACGCGCGCGCGCACCGGCGCCGCTGTCGCGGGGATGCGTCCGGCTTCTTGCGGGCGGACATGCGTCGCCGGGCTCGGCGCGACACGCGGCGGCTCGGGCGCCGCAGCCCGCGGCGCGGCCCCGCCGGCCGCAAGGGGTCGCTGCGTCTTCGCCTGCGTCGTGCCCGCTTCGGCCGGCGGCGCATGCGCAGGCGGAGTAGGGGCAACGACTTCGGACAGGTGCTGCGGCTCTTCGCCGCGCTGATAGTTGAAGGGCAACGTGTCCAGGAAATCGGTCGCCGGTGCATCGGACCGCTCGTGGTCCGCAGTCTGTCGTTGTGTTTGGTTGATGGCGCTTCCCCCTCGTTGATCATCCTGGCACCCCGGTCGGGGAGGCGGGTGCTGGCGGTCGCCATCCCGCGGCGCGTGCGGCCGCGCCCATTCAACGGTCCGCTCGGGTGCCTCGAATCATGCAGCTGGAACGGCCGCGCGACACGCTGCGTGATGGAGGAAATGCGGCGGCCGGAAAGAATCGACGTTCCGGCCGGCCACGCGATGATCTGTCATTGACGATCCGATTACCCGAGTACCGCGACGGGTCGCGGCCGGTCGATCGGGGCACCTTCCTAACCCCCACCTGAAGTGGCCAGCATCGAAGGCGGGACGCGTGCCGCCGAACGCCGCGTTGTCGAGCGTAGTCGTCAGCGGATCGACTGGCTATTTTTGCTGGGGCCCCGAGACGGGTGGGAATCGGTTTGAGTTCCAGAGGGTTGCGGCATTCGCAATGCGAAGCTCATCTCCACCAACAAATCCGAGGGCCTGGCTGCTGCCAGACCCTTTTCTTTTGGGCACGACTCGGGCGCGGTGCCCATCCGTGCCCGCGGTCATCGTCTGAAGCGCAGCGCCTCGATGACCAGCGTCAGCGCCGGCGACATCTGGCGGCGGCTCGGGTAGTACAGGTGGTAGCCCGGAAACTTCGGCCACCAATCGCGCAGGACCGGGACGAGCCGGCCCGCGTCGATGTGCGGCTGCACGAAATCGAGCGGGACGTAGCACAGGCCCAGGTCGGCGAGGGCCGCGTCCACCATCAGCAGGGTGTTGTTGAACACGGCCTGGCCGGCGACCCGGACCTGCATCTCGCGCCCGTCCTTCTCGAATTCCCAGGCGTACAGGCCGCCGTGGGTCGCGAGCCGCAGGTTGAGGCAGCGATGCTCCGTCAGGTCGCGCGGCGACCGGGGCCTGGGCTTCGCCCTGAAGTACGCCGGCGAGCCGGTGACGGCCATCCGCACTTCCGGCCCGATGCGCACCGCGATCATGTCCTTGTTGACGAGGTCGCCCGAGCGCACGCCGGCGTCGAAGCGCTGGGCCACGATGTCGGTCAGTCCATAGTCGACGCTGATCTCGATCTGCACGTCCGGGTACTCGTGCATCAGGGGCACGAGCTTCGGCCAGAGCACCGTCCGGATGGCATGGTCGTGCGCGGTGATGCGGACGGTGCCCGCGGGCTTGTCCCGCATCGCGCTGAGCATGGCCAGTTCGGTGTCGATGTCCTCGAAGCGGGGTCCGAGCACGCCGAGGAGCCGGGCGCCGGCTTCGGTGACCGAGACGCTGCGGGTCGTGCGGGTCAGCAGCCGGACGCCGAGCCGGGCCTCCAGCGCCGTCATGGCGTGGCTGAGCGCCGACCGCGACAACCCGAGCTGCGCCGCCGCGCGGGTGAAGCTGCGCGCCTCGGCCACGGCGACGAAGGCCTGGAGGTCGGCGAGGTTGGTTCGGGTCATTGGTGAATCAGGTGCACAAGTCCATGCAGTCTAGACCGTCTAGCAAGATAGGTCGATGCTGCCCAGAATCACGTTCATGACGCTGAACAAGCGACGCGCGGCGACGCAAGCGCCGCTCCGCTCGACCACGACAAGGCGACCGACATGACCGACCACGCATCCCCTCTCACCGAAGCGCAGCTGAGCATCGGCGCCATCGCGGCGAACACCGCCACCGGCGCCGTGTCCCGGCTCGCCGCCGCGCTGCATCGCGGCCTGGACGCCGGCCTCGCCGTGTCGCAGATCAAGGAGATCCTGGTGCAGCTCTACGCCTACGCCGGCTTCCCGCGCGCACTGAACGCGCTGGGCGAGTTCATGAAGGTGCTGGACGAGCGGCGAGGGCGCGGGATCGAGGATGTCGCGGGTGTCGCGCCGGGCCCCGTGCCGACCGGCGAGCGTCTGCTCGAGGTCGGCACCTCGAACCAGACCAGGCTCTCCGGCGCACCGGTGCGCGGTCCGCTGTTCGAGTTCGCGCCGGCCATCGACCAGTTCCTCAAGACGCACCTGTTCGGCGACATCTTCGCCCGCGACAACCTCGACTGGCCGAGCAGGGAACTGGCCACGGTCGCCGCGCTGGCGGCCATGCAGGGCGTCGAGCCCCAGTTGCTGGCGCATGTGCGCATCGGCGTGAACGTCGGCCTCACGGCAGGCCAGTTCCGGCAGTTCGTCGCGGAACTGGCGACCCGCGGCGACGCCGACGCCGGCCGACGCGCCCTCGCCGCGCTGGACAAGCATCTCGCCGGCACCTCGCAGCGCTGACGCCGCGAGCGGCGACCGATTCACCCCACCAAAGGAATCACCATGGAACTCAAGAGAGCAGGCACGCAGCCATCGATGAAGGGGCCGGCCGAATGGTTCACTGGCACCGTCCGCATCGACCCGCTGAACAACCCGCCGGCGCCGTCGCGGGTGTCCTGCGCCAGCGTCACGTTCGAGCCGGGCGCGCGCAGCAACTGGCACACGCATCCGCTCGGCCAGACGCTGATCGTGACGGCCGGCTGCGGCTGGACGCAGTGCGAGGGCGAGCCCATCGTCGAGATCCGCGCCGGCGACGTCATCTGGTGCCCGCCGGGCCACAAGCACTGGCACGGCGCGTCAGCCACGACCTCGATGACGCACATCGCCGTCCAGGAAGCGCTCGACGGCAGGAACGTCCTCTGGATGGAGCCGGTCACCGACGAGCAGTACGCCGTCGGGCCGGCACCGCACGTCGAACACAGCCACTGAAGGAGCCGCCATGAGCAACAACATCGAAGGCAAGGTCGTCGTCATCACCGGCGGCAGCAGCGGGCTCGGCGAAGCCGCCGCGCGACACCTGTCGGCCGCCGGCGCAACGATCGTGCTCGGGGCGCGCCGGGTCGAGCGCATGCAGGCGCTGACCAGCGAGTTGGCCGCCGAGGGCCGCAAGGCGGCGTTCCTCGCGACCGACGTCACCGACCGCGCCCAAGTGGGAAAGCTGGTCGATCTCGCCGTGGAGAAGTTCGGGCGCATCGACGTCATGCTGAACAACGCCGGGTTGATGCCGAGCTCGCCGCTCGAGCGCCTCAAGGTCGACGACTGGGAGCGCATGGTCGACGTCAACATCAAGGGCGTTCTCTACGGCATCGCGGCCGCCTTGCCGCACATGCGGCGCCAGAAGTCGGGGCATTTCGTCAACGTCTCCTCGGTCGCGGGCCACAAGGTGCGGGCGGGCGGCGCCGTCTACGCGGCCACGAAACACGCGGTGCGCGCGCTCACCGAAGGGCTGCGCCAGGAGGTCAAGCCGTACAACCTGCGCACGACCATCATCTCGCCGGGCGCCGTCGCCACCGAACTGCCGGACAGCGCCACCGAGACCGACATTCGCGACGCCTTCCGGCAGTTCTACGAGATCGCCGTCCCGGCCGACTCGTTCGCGCGGGCGGTCGCGTACGCCATCTCGCAGCCCGACGACGTCGACATCAACGAGATCCTGTTCCGGCCGACGGCGCAGGAGTTCTGACCCCGGGGGCACGCCATGAAGGAAGTCGTCGTCGTCATCGGCCCGGGCTCGATCGGCCAGGCCATCGTCCGCCGCGTCGGTGCCGGCCGGCAGGTGCTGCTGGCCGACCTGCGCGAGGAGAACGCTGCAGCCGCCGCGAAGGCGCTCGGTGACGCGGGTTTCGATGTCGGCACGGCCGCCGTGGACATCTTGTCCCGCGAGGCCGTCCAGGGCCTGGTCGCGACCGAACCGCTGAAATCCCGGCGCGCGGCCAGGCGCAGGCCGCCGTCTCAGTACGTCTCCAGGTGCAGCCGGCCCTCGCGCTTCAGCCGCGCACCCAGCGCCGCCCAGTCCAGGCCGGCCTGCATGGCGATGTCGCGCAGGGCGAGGACGACGCCTTCCTCCATCGCCTTGAGACCGCAGACGTAGAAGCAGGTGTCCGCGTCCTGCAGCAGCGCCGCGAGGTCGGGTGCCCGGTCGCGCATGGCGTCCTGGACGTGGCGCTTCGGTTCGCCGGCGACGCGCGAGAACGCGAAGTTGATGTCGATGAAGTCCTTGGGCAGGTTCTGCAGCGGGCCGAAGTAGGGCAGTTCCTCCGGCGTGCGGGCGCCGAAGAACAGCATCAGCTTGCCGCCCTCGAACTTGCCGGACTTGCGCAGGCGCCGGCGCCATTCGGTCATCGCGCGCATCGGCGCCGAGCCGGTGCCGGTGCAGATCATCACGATGTTCGAGCGCGGATGGTTGGGCATCAGGAAGCTCGCGCCGAACGGGCCGATCACCTGCACCGCGTCGCCCACCTTCAGATCGCACATGTAGTTGCTGGCGACGCCGCGGACGGGCCTGCCGTCGTAGTCCTCCAGCACGCGCTTGATGGTCAGCGACAGGTTGTTGTAGCCGGGGCGCTCGCCGTTGCGGGCGCTGGCGACCGAGTACTGGCGCGCGTAGTGCGGCCGGCCGCGCTCGTCGGCGCCCGGCGGCAGGACGCCGATGGACTGGCCTTCGAGCACCGGGAACGGCGTCGCCCCGAAATCCAGCACGACGTGGTGCGTGTCGTAGTCCTTGCCGACCTCGGTCACGCGCACGTTGCCGGTCACGATCGCGGTGACGAAGGGCGCGGGCGATTTCTGGCCGTACAGGTTGACGTAGGCGTGCGCGGCCGACCAGGGCTTCACGGTCGCGCCCCAGTCCGCGCTGCGGAACGTCTGCTCGCCGGACAGCGGCTGCGGCTCGGGCGACGGCGCCGCCAGCTCCACGGCCTCGACGTGCTCGGCGGTCGCGCCGGCGGCGGCCAGTTCGTCGTCGGACAGCTCGGCCGGCAGTTCGTCCCATCCGAGCTGCTCGTCGATGCCGTAGGCCCTGGCGATCGGCACCGTGCGCCAGTTGTCGATCGAGCCGGTGGGGCACGGCGGGACGCAGGCCATGCAGAAGTTGCACTTGCCCGCGTCGACCACGTAGTTGCGCGAGTCGTGCGTCACCGCGCCCGTGGGGCAGGTCGCCTCGCAGGTGTTGCAGCGGATGCAGATCTCGGGGTCGATCAGGTGCTGGCGGAGAAGGGTGGCGACGGCCATGTCCATGATCCGGGTCTCCTGCGCGGCGCCGCTGCCGCGGTCGGTCTCAGTTGAAGCGCACGTACTCGAAGTCGACCGGCTGGCGGTTGATGCCCATCACCGGCGGCGCGATCCAGCCGGCGAACCTGCCCGGCGCGATGCACTGGCCCATCAGCGAGGCCACGAACGCGCGATCGTCGGACGTCGGCAGCCATTCCGGCCTCTTCGCTTCCCACTCGACCTCGCCGACGACGCGGCCGTCCGGCGACATCCGGATACCCGCCAGCGCGCCGATGCTGCGGTTGAACGCCTTGTGCGGCACCTTCAGGCGCGTGGCGATGCCGGCCTTCTCGATGACCTTGTTCCAGCGCTCGACGCCGGCGACAGAATCCTTGATGAAATCGTCGCGCAGCACCTCGTTGAGCGCGTTGAGCATCGGCACTTCCTTCTCGACGAGCTGGCCGTCCCTGACCTCCAGCACCTTGTACGACTGGCCCTTGAGCACGTGGTCGTCGGTGCGCTTGCCCTCCTCGTAGCGGCCCTTCAGGCCCGAGCTGTAGAAAGTCGCGGCGTTGCTGGACTGGTCCGCGCCGAACAGGTCGATGGTGACGCTGTAGTGGAAGTTCAGGTAGCGCTGGATCGTCGGCAGGTCGATCGCGCCGGCCGCGCGCACCTTGCCGACGTCGTCCGTCCCGAGCTCGTTCATCACCTGGCAGGTGCGCGCGATCGTGCGCGACACGCCGCTCTCGCCCACGAACATGTGGTGCGCCTCTTCGGTCAGCATGAACTTGGTCGTGCGGGCGAGCGGGTCGAACGCGCTCTCGGCCAGCGCCGACAGCTGGAACTTGCCGTCGCGGTCGGTGAAGTAGGTGAACATGAAGAAGCTCAGCCAGTCCGGCGTCTTCTCGTTGAACGCGCCCAGGATGCGCGGGTTGTTCTCGTCGCCGGAGCGGCGGTCGAGCATCGCGTCCGCCTCCTCGCGGCCGTCGCGGCCGAAGTGCTTGTGCAGCAGGTAGACCATCGCCCACAGGTGGCGGCCTTCCTCGACGTTGATCTGGAACAGGTTGCGCAGGTCGTACATCGACGGCGCGGTCAGGCCCAGGTGGCGCTGCTGCTCCACCGACGCGGGCTCGGTGTCGCCCTGCGTGACGATGATGCGGCGCAGGTTGGCGCGGTGCTCGCCGGGCACGTCCTGCCAGGCCTTGTCGCCCAGGTGGTCGCCGAAATGCACCTTGCGCTCGGCGTCGCCCGGGTTCAGGAAGATGCCCCAGCGGTAGTCGCGCATCTTGACGTGGCCGAACTGGGCCCAGCCCTGCGGGTCGACGCTGACGGCGGTGCGCAGGTAGACGTCGTAGTTCGTCGAACCCTCGGGGCCGACGTCGTCCCACCAGTGGATGAAGTTGGGCTGCCACTGCTCGAGCGCGCGCTGCAGCGTGCGGTCCTCGCTCAGGTTGACGTTGTTGGGGATCTTCTGGCCGTAGTCGATGGAAGTGGCGGACACTTGGAATCTCCTCGATGCGGATGCGGGGCGATCAGACGCGATGGAAGTCGAACTGCGACTTCTCGCCGGTGCCGTAGACCTTGAGCGCGCCCTTGGCGCCGACGGCGTTCGGGCGCTGGAAGATCCAGTTCTGCCAGGCGGTCAGGCGGCCGAAGATGCGCGTGACCATGTTCTCCGGGCCGTTGAAGCGCAGGTTGACTTCCAGGCCGGTGAGCGCGTCGGGCGACATCGCCGCGCGTTCCTCGATGGCGATGCGCAGCTCGTCGGCCCAGTCGATGTCGTCGGGGTTGGCGGTGTTCAGGCCGAGCGCGTGCGCGGCGTCGGCGTCCAGCGGGCAGCCGATCGCCTCGCGCACCGCGGCCAGCGCCGCTGCGTCCTCGTAGAAGCGGCGCTCCAGGCGCGACTGACCCGTGGCCATCGGGTAGAGGCCGAAGTTGGCCTCGCCGACGCCGATCTTCGGCGCGCGCTCGGCGTCGTCCGGCAGCGCCAGGTGATAGATGCGATCGGCGGCGAGCGCCACTTCCAGCAGCGTGCCGGCGAAGCACGACTCCGGTTCGATGACCGCGAACAGCGTGCGCGACGACACGTCCAGGCGGCTGAACGTGCGGCGCAGCAGGCCGACGGTCTCGCGCACCAGCCAGTGCTCGCGCTGCGCCTGCAACGTCGCGTCGACGGCCAGCGCGCGCGCGGCGTCGCCCTGCGTCTTGAGCAGCCACGTGCCGATTTCCTGCTCGTTGGTGCGCAGCTGCAGGATGGCGTCGTCGAGCTGCCGCGCCATCGCCAGCGGCCACCAGACGGCGCCCGCGGCGACGATGGCATCGGGCGTGGCGGCGACGTCGGCGGTCGGCGCGAGCACGGTCAGCGTCGCGGTGCGGCGGGCGCGGTCGATGTCGACGCGCACGTGCTCGTAGCGCAGCGCGTCGGCCGTGATCTCGACTTGCAGCGGCGTCAGCGCGATGCCCGCGACGTCCGCGGGCCGCCGGCTGTCCTGGCCCAGCGCATGCGCGCGCTCCTGCACGGCCTGCGCGAACTGCGCCGGCTTGACGATCTCGTCGACCAGCCGCCAGTCCTTCGCGCGCTGACCGCGCACGCCCTCGACGCTGGTGCAGAAGATGTCGGCCAGGTCGTGGCGCACCTTGCGCTTGTCGGTGACGCGCGTCAGACCGCCGGTGCCGGGCAGCACGCCCAGCAGCGGCACCTCGGGCAGGCTCACGGCCGACGAGCGGTCGTCCACCAGCATGATCTCGTCGCAGGCCAGCGCCAGCTCGTAGCCGCCGCCGGCGCAGGCGCCGTTGACCGCGGCCAGGAACTTCAGGCCCGAGTGGCGCGAGGAGTCCTCGATGCCGTTGCGCGTCTCGTTGGTGAACTTGCAGAAGTTCACCTTCCAGGCGTGGCTGGAGACGCCCAGCATGAAGATGTTGGCGCCCGAGCAGAACACGCGGTCGCGGCCGCTGGTGACGACCACCGAGCGCACCGACGGATGCTCGAAGCGGATGCGGTTGAGCGCGTCGTTGAGCTCGATGTCGACGCCCAGGTCGTACGAATTGAGCTTGAGCTTGTAGCCGGGGCGGATGCCGCCGTTCTCGTCGATGGCCAGGGCGAGCGTGGCCACGGGGCCCTCGACCTTCAGCGACCAGTGGCGATAGCGGGCGGGCTCGGTACGGTAGTCGACGCGATCCTGCGTCTCGGGGAGGGCGGCGTTCATCGAGGGTCTCCTGCAAGGCGCGCCTGGTGGCGCTTCCGACATGCAATATGATGCCTGTCTTCTACGTGAATGCATCATAGTGCATTCGATATGCAGGTCAAGACCCTTCATGAAAAAAAATGCCGACGCGAACCGGCGTCGGCATCGGGTTTCCGGTTTCCCGGAGGGCTCAGCCGTGCAGCCTGGCCTCCGTCACGCGGCTCAGCGCCTCGAGGACGTCGTCCTCGCTGCGGCCGCTCGTGTTGAGCGTCGCGTCGGCCTTGCCGTAGAACGCGGCGCGTCCGGCCAGGATGCGGCGCAGGTCGTCCATCGCCTCGCGGTTGCCGGCCATCGGCCGCAGGTCGCCCTGGGCGATGACCCGCTGCATGTGCTCTTCCGGGGAGGCCTGCAGCCAGACCGTCCAGCAATGCGCGAGCAGCAGGTTGAAGGTGGCGGGATCGGACACGATGCCGCCCGGCGTCGCGATGACGGCGTCGGGATAGAGCTGGATGGTTTCCTCGAGGGCGCGGCGCTCGTAGCGTCGATACGCGCCGGGTCCCAGCAGGTTGTGGACCTCGCCGAGCCTGCAGCCGGCGACGCGTTCGATCTCGCGGTTGAGCTCGACGAACGGGACGTTCAGCCGCTCGGCCAGCCGCGCGCCGAGCGTCGACTTGCCCGCGCCGCGCAGCCCGATCAGCGCGATGCGGGCCAGCCGCGCCGTCGGCCGGGCGCTCTCGCCGAACAGGTCGGCCAGCGCGATGCGGGCGCGGTGGAGGTCGGCCTCGTCGCGGTCGGCCAGGAGGTCGCGAATGAGCAGCCACTCCGGCGACGAGGTGGTTTCGTCGCCCACCAACTCGGCGATCTGGCAGCCGAGCGCCATCGCCACCTGGCGCAGCACCTGGACGGACGCGTTGCCCACGCCCAGTTCCAGGTTCGCGAGATGGCGCTCGGACACGGCCGAGGCGAGCGAGAGCGCGCGCCGCGTCATGCCCTTGCGCGCGCGCAGCGCGCGAACGCGCTCGCCGAGCGCGACCAGGAAGGGTTCGCGCTCCGTCTCGCCGCTGCGGGCGTCCGGCGCGGCCAGGTCGGAAGGGTCGTTCATGTTCATGTCGCTGGAAATTCCTGACCTGGAGGATGCATTATAGTGCTTGACGAGGTCAAGCCATCGCGATACCTTCGCGGCATGCAGTTTAGTGCCGCTTTTGCGATGAGAACTTGACCATGAGCAATTCCGTGCAGGAGGACTTCGCCCGGCGGGTCGCGGTGCTGACGTCCGCGATCGCGGGGCGAGCCCTCGACGACGACCTCGCCCGCGACCTCAACGAACGGCACGGGCCCGGCAGTGTCGCCTACGAATCCCTGGCCGCGGCCTGCCGGGCCGGCGTGGCCGAGGGTTGGATGTGCCAGCGCGAGCACGGCGGCATCCGCTTCGGCCGCGTGCTGAAGGCGACGCCGCGGACGCACGGCTTCTCGGTCGACGTCGTCGACATGGACGACATCGCGGGCCCGCACCACCGCCACCCGAACGGCGAGATCGACCTGGTCATGCCCTTGGCGTCGGGCGACGGCGTGGCGGCGGGCGGCGCGGCGACCTTCGACGGCCAGTCGGCCGGATGGAAGGTCTACGGCCCCGGCTCCGCCCATCGCCCTACCGTCCGCGGTGGTCGTGCCCTCGTCCTCTACCTGCTGCCGGACGGCGCCATCGAATTCACGCGCTGAGCGTTCCTGCGCCGAAGGAACGCCGTCCGACGCATATTCCAACGACAGGCGACCGGCCGCTTCAAGCAAGGCCGGCCCGAAGGAGACCGCCATGAATCCGACGACCTCGACCCTGCCCGACGGCGTCACCGCGCCGCCCGACGCGTTCAACTTCGCGCGCCACCTGCTCGAGCAGAACGCCGCGCGGGCGGCCAAGACGGCCTTCATCGACGACCAGGGCGCGCTGAGCTACGGCGCGCTCGACGAGCGGGTGCGGCGCCTCGCGGCCGGCCTGGTCGCGTTCGGCGTCAAGCGCGAGGAACGCGTCCTGATCCTCATGCAGGACACGACCGACTGGCCGGTGGCCTTCCTCGGGAGCATCTACGCCGGCGTCGTCCCGGTCGCGGTCAACACGCTGCTCACGCCCGACGACTACGCCTACATGCTGGAGCACTCGCGCGCGCAGGTCGTGCTCGTGTCGGGCGCGATCCTGCCCGTGCTCAAGGCGGCGCTGGTCAAGAGCGACCACGAGGTGCAGAAGGTCGTCGTCTCGCGCCCGATCGCGCCGCTGGACTTCGGCGAGGTCGAGCTGGAGGCCTGGATGACCCGCCACGCGCCGGCCGCGCGCTCCGCGCCGACGCATGCGGACGACCCGTGCTTCTGGCTCTATTCGTCGGGATCGACCGGCCGGCCCAAGGGCACCGTCCATTCGCAGGCCAATCCGTACTGGACGATCGAGCTCTACGCCAAGCGCGTCCTGCAGCTGCAGGAGTCGGACATCGCGTTCTCCGCGGCCAAGCTGTTCTTCGCCTACGGCCTGGGCAACGGCCTGACGTTCACGATGGGCGTAGGCGCGACCGCGCTGCTCATGGCGGAACGCCCGACTCCCGACGCCTTCTTCAAGCGCCTGCGCGGCCAGGTCGGCGGCGTCAAGCCGACGGTGTTCTTCTGCGCGCCGACGGGCTACGCGAGCCTGCTGGCGCATCCGGACGTGCCCCGCCGCGAGGAGCTGGCGCTGCGCCTGGGCTCGTCGGCCGGCGAGGCGCTGCCGTCCGAGATCGGCGAGCGCTTCCGCGAGCGCTTCGGGGCGGACATCGTCGACGGCCTGGGCTCGACCGAGATGCTGCACATCTTCCTGTCCAACCGGCCGGGCGGCGTGCGCTACGGCACGACCGGCTGGCCCGTCCCCGGCTACACGATCGAGCTGCGCGGCGAGGACGGCCGCCCGGTGCCCGACGGCGAGCCAGGCGACCTGTTCATCCAGGGGCCGTCGTCCGCGATGATGTACTGGGGCAACCGCGAGAAGACGCGCGAGACCTTCCAGGGCGGCTGGACGCGCAGCGGCGACAAGTACATCCACAACGCCGACGGCACCTACACCTACGCCGGCCGCAGCGACGACATGCTCAAGGTCAGCGGCATCTGGGTGAGTCCGTTCGAGGTCGAGGCCACGCTGGTGCAGCATCCCGCCGTGCTGGAGGCCGCGGTGATCGGCGTCGACGGCGACGACGGCCTGGTCAAGACCAAGGCCTTCGTCGTGCTGAAGAACGGCGGATCGGCCACCGAGACCGACCTCAAGGCCTTCGTGAAGACGAAGCTCGCGCCCTACAAGTACCCGCGCGTCATCGAGTTCGTCGCCGAGCTGCCCAAGACGGCCACCGGCAAGATCCAGCGCTTCAGGCTGCGCGAGCTCGAACGCGCGGCGAAGGCGGTCGCGTGAACGGCGGACGCGAGATCCCGCGTCGCGGCAACCTCATTTCGCCCACACCAGCGTCCGGTGCCCGCCCGGTTCCTTGCAGGCGGTCCACGTTGCGGCGCTGACAATCGCCGGCGCGCGAGCCCGCCGCTTGCGCTGATGTATCGTCGTCGTCACCGGCGGCGGCAGACGCCGTCTGCACGACGCATCGGATCTGCACGAACTGAAAGGGAGACGCCTCATGTCCAAGGTCAGGGTGGCCGGCTTCGGAATGTCCATCGACGGCTTCGGGGCCGGTCCACGGCAGAGCATCGACGACCCGCTGGGGGTCGGCGGCCCGGCGTTGATGGAATGGGCCTTCACGACGCGCACCTTCCAGCGGATGCACGGGGGCGGCGGCGGCGACACGGGCGTCGACGAAGACTTCGCGGCGCGCAGCTTCGCCAACGTCGGCGCGTGGATCCTGGGGCGCAACATGTTCGGCCCCGTGCGCGGCCCCTGGCCCGACGAGTCGTGGAAGGGCTGGTGGGGCGACGAGCCGCCGTATCACGTGCCGGTCTTCGTGCTCACGCACCACGCGCGCGACCCCGTCGTGATGCAGGGCGGCACGACGTTCCACTTCGTCACCCAGGGCATCCACGCCGCGCTGGACGCGGCGCGCAAGGCCGCCGGCGATCGCGACGTGCGCATCGGCGGCGGCGTGGCGACCGTCCGCCAGTACCTGCAGGCGGGGCTGGTGGACGAGGTGCACCTCGCGCTGTCCCCGGCGCTGCTTGGGCAGGGCGAGGCCCTGCTGTCCGGCATCGACCTGGCGGCGCTCGGCTTCAGGTGCACCGAGCACGTCGCCTCGCCGCACGCGATGCACGTCGTGCTGTCGAAATAGGGCGTCGCCCGGGGCGCGTCATGGACGCCGCGCGACGCTCGCGAGGGCGCCGACGAGCGCGCCCGGCAGCGCCAGCGACACGACGGCGACCGTTCGCATGCCGGCGGGGGTATCGATCGCGACCGCCTGCCCGGCGGCGTCCTCGGCCACCCCGGTCGCGAACGACGCCGGCTCGATCCGCAGGCCGGCGCCCAGCGCCTTCAGGCACGCCTCCTTGCGCGTCCATCCGGCCAGGAGCCGTCGCGATCGCTCCGTGCCCTCGACGGCCCGCAAGCCGCGGCATTCCTCCGGCGTGAAGCAGCGCGCCAGCAGGTCGTCGATGCCGGCGACGGGCTTGTCCAGCTCGATGTCGACGCCGATCTCGATCCCGGACGCGCCGGCATGCGCCACGCCGATCAGCGCCCACGGGCCGCTGTGGCTGTGGCTGAACGCGCAGTCCGGATGGTCGACGAGCCCGGGCTTGCCGAACTCGCCCTGGCCGAGGCGCAGCGATGCGGCGTCCGAGCCCGTGCGCAGCGCCAGCACGCGGCGCAGGGCGCGGCGCGACGCCGCCCAGCGGCGGCGGTCGCGCTCGAAGACGAAGCGGTCGGCACGATCGCGCTCCTCGCCGCTCAGCAGCGCGAACGTGTCGGCAGGCGGCTCGGCGTCGAGGTCGCACAACCAGAGATCGGCCGCGAGGGCCGTGCCCAGCGGGCGCAATTCGAAGGTCATGGCCGGTTCGCGTCGTCAATCGGAGCGAATCCTGGCGTCGCCGTCAGCAGGGCGATGTTCGGTCGGGGAGGGAGCGTGCCGGGCACCCTGGGCTTTGCCATGAAGGGGCCTCCTCGCCCGGCTATGCATCGAGTGCGCCGTCCTCGGCAATCGCCATGCCGGTGACGGGTATCGGGACGTGCCGCCGGGCCGCGCGGCGACCGCCGAACGCGGTGGGCGATTTCCGGGCAGCGGAGCGAGGTCGAATTACAAGTTAGGGGGAGGCTCGACGGCGGTTCGCCAAGCGTGCGTTTGTACCGTCCCCCCCCATGTGGGCGAATTGCCTGCCAAAGGTAACGCCTCGTATCATCCACCTTAAATATCGCTGAGCAGTGGCACTGTGTCGCCCGACCGTCGCGAGACGGCGGTGGCCGCCGTGCATCGCATCGGCGTTCGAGGAGGGGCGGCCGAGAGGGGGCCGCGGTGCAGCAGCATAAGAGGACCGACAAGCATGAGCGAGACAACGACTCACCCGACGGAAACCAAGCCTTCGCCCGCGGCGACGTTCACCGAGCTCCTGGCCGCGGTGCGGTCGATCGCCAAGGAAGTGGCCGCGGTGCACGCGGCATCCGTGGACAAGGATGCGCGCTTCCCGCACGAAACCCTGCAGGCGCTCAAGGGCGTCGGCGCCTTGTCCGCGGCGGTGCCGCGCGAACTGGGCGGCCTGGGCTGTTCGATGCGCGAGCAGGCCCTGCTGTGCGCCGCCCTGTCGGGCGCGTGCGCATCGAGCGGCATGGTGCTGGCCATGCACTACATCCAGGTGGCCTGCCTGGCACGCCACGGCGCGGGCACGCCGTTCTTCGACGGCTACCTGCGCGACCTGGTGCGGCACCAGTGGCTCATCGCGTCCATGACTTCCGAGGTCGGCACCTTCGGCGAGACGCGCACCAGCGTGTGCGCCGTGCAACGCGAGGGCGACCGCTTCACCCTCGACAAGGACGCCACGACGGGTTCCTACTGCGCGCACGCCGACGCCATCCTCGTGACCTGCCGCCGCGACGCCGATTCGCCGCCGAGCGACCAGGTGCTGGTGCTGGTGCGCAAGTCCGACTACGAGCTTAAGCAGACGACCACCTGGGACACGATGGGCATGCGCGGCACCTGCAGCCCGGGCTTCCGGCTGGAGTCGCGCGGGCCGGTCGAGCAGATCGTCCCCGGCTCGTTCGCCGACAGCTCGGCGCAGTCGATGGTGCCGTATTCGCACATCCTGTGGTCGGCGCTGTGGTGGGGCATCGCCGCCGACGCCTTCGCCAAGGCCGCGGCCTTCGTGCGGCAGGGCGCCCGCAAGGCGGCCGGCACGATCCCGGCCAATGCCGGCCGGCTGGCCGAGGCCTCGACCGAACTGCAGGCGCAGCGCCACAACTGGATGGCGCTGGCCGACGAGTTCGATGCCATCGACGCCCGCCCGGACGGCCGCCAGGAACTGCTCGGCATGGGCTGGGCGCTGAAGATGAACAACCTGAAGATCAGCGCCTCCGAGGCCACGCCGCGCGCGGTGCACAGCGCGCTGCAGATCATCGGCATCCTCGCCTACAAGAACGACAGCCCCTACGCCCTGGGTCGCCACTACCGCGACGCGCTGTCGGGCGCCCTGATGATCTCCAACGACCGCATCGCAGCCAAGAGCGCCTCCATGCTCATGGTTCTCAAGGACGACTGAGGCGCGCACACACCATGCAAGATACTGTTTACGACATCGAGGGTTTCCACGACGGCCTCGTGCGCCACGGCCTGATCGTGCCGGCCGGCGTGCAGGGCGTGTTCGGCCGCGGCGCCGTGTTCGAGGACGTGCTCGAGCGCTTCAACGCGCTGGTCAGCGAGGTGGCCCGCGACGACGGCGCGCAGACGATGGCCTATCCGCCGGTGATCGATCGCGACATCCTCGAGAAGGTCCACTACCTCGATTCGTTCCCCCACCTGTGCGGCGCCGTCCACAGCTTCTTCGGCAACGCGATCGAGGCGCTCGCCCTGGCCGAGCGTGCGAAGGATGGCGGCAACTGGGGCGAACTGCTGGGCCAGACCAGCGTGGTGATGAACCCCGCCGCCTGCTATCCGGTCTACCCGACGCTCACCGGCACGCTGCCGGAAGGCGGCCGCCTGATCACGATGACCAACTGGGTGTACCGCCACGAGCCGTCGCCGGAGCCGACCCGGATGCAATCGTTCCGCGTGCGCGAGTTCGTGTCGGCCGGCACGCCGTCGCAGGTGGTCGAGTGGCGCGACATGTGGCTGCAGCGCGGGCTGACGCTGCTGCGCTCGCTGGGGCTGCCGGCGGAGTCCGACGTCGCGACCGATCCGTTCTTCGGCCGCGGCGGCAAGTTCCTCGCGCAGGCGCAGAAGGCGCAGAAGCTGAAGTTCGAGGTGCTGGTGCCGGTGATCTCGCGCGAGAACCCGACGGCGGTCTGCTCCTTCAATTTCCACCAGGACCATTTCTCCTCCACGTTCGGCATCCGCACGGCCGACGGCGAACTGGCCAACACCGCCTGCCTGGGCTTCGGCCTGGAGCGCGTGACGATGGCGTTGTTCAAGGCGCACGGCTTCGTGCCGGCCGAGTGGCCGAAGGAAGTCCGCGCGCGCCTGTGGCCCTGACGCGGCGATGCTGAACTCGAGCATGGATGCGGGGCGCTGGTGCGCGCGTCCCGATTTCTCGTCCGCCTCGCTGCAGGGCTGCACCCTGCACGCGGAGACGCGGATGTGGCAGGAGAAGAACTGCTACGCCGACATCTGGATCAGCGTGCTGCAGGCCACCGGGCTCGAGCCGCATGCCTGCCTGGGGCATGTGCTGTCGGTCGACTTCGACGACGACCAATGGACCTTCTTCAAGCCCTCGCACGATGACCTGTACGAGTTCTACGGCATCGAGGTGCAGGAGCTCACGGTCTGGCGGCCGCTGCTGGAGCATGCGGCCGAGCACCTGAAGGCAGGGCGCCTCATCAGCACCGAGTCCGATGCCTGGTGGCTGCCCGACACCGGGGGCACCGACTACCGGCGCCAGCACACCAAGAGCACCATCGTGCTGAACGAGCTGGACCTGGGCGCGCGTCGTCTCGGCTACTTCCACAACACCGGCTACTACGTCCTCGAAGGCGAGGACTTCGACCGCACCTTCAACCTTGCCGAGCCGACCCCCCCGGGCTTCATGCCGCTGTTCGCCGAGCTGGTGAAGCTCGATAGGCTGCGCCAGCGTCCGGCGGCCGAGCTGCGGGCCCTCGCGCGCGCGCGGCTGCGCACGCACGTGGAGCGGCGGCCCGCGTCCAATCCGTTCCTGCGCTTCCGCGATCGTTTCGTGATCGAACTGCCGCGCCTACAGGAGCGCGGGCTCGACTACTACCATGTCTGGGCGTTCGCCAACACGCGGCAGGCCGGCGCGGCGTTCGAGGTGGCCGCGCAGCACCTGCGCTGGCTGGCCGGCGAGCCGCAGCCCGGTCTCGAGGAAGCGGCGGCGGCGTTCGAGCAGATCGCGGCCGCGATGAAGTCGTTCATCCTCAAGGGTGCCCGCCTGGTGCGTTCCGGCAAGCCGGCCGGCGACACCGAGTTGCTGGAGCAGGCCGCCGCCCAGTGGCAGGCCGGCATGCAGGCGCTGGCGGGCCGCTGAGCGCTCCCGGTGCCCGTCGCCCTCTCAGCGGACGTAGGCCTTGAGCGCCAGGAAGCGCTGCTCGAACAGATGGTAGGACAGGATGGCCAGGGCCAGGCTCGCCGCCAGCCCGATGGCGAAATACGCCACGTTGATCGGCGTCGACGTCAACGCGCCGGGGCCCAGCGATCGCATCAGCGGCAGGCCGATCAGGAGCTGCAGCGGCATGTGGACGATGTAGAGGCCGTAGCTGTACCGGGCCAGCACGCGCAGCGGTGCCGTGCGCCACGATCTGGCGGCCCATCCGGCGTCGCCGGCGATGTCGGCGCAGGCCAGCGCGAGCACCAGCAGCGCGAAGCAGATCGCCAGCAGCGAGTAGCCCAGCGTCTGCATGGCGAACGTCGCGCGCGGCAGGCCATGGAAGCCCAGGACGCAGGCCACGAACACGGCGGCCGAGGCCGCCAGCAACTGCCGGCGTCGCGCCGTCAGCCACGCTGCCAGCGCCGGCATGCGCAGCGCCGCGGCCACGCTGCCGCCGAGCGCCAGGGCATCCATCCGGCAGGGCGACCAGACATAGGCCATGTCCTGGGTGCCGCCGCCGAGCAGCAGGCCCGTGCGGACGAGGGGCGCCAGCAGCGCCAGCGCGAGGCCGCAGCGCAGGACCGTGCGCGGGCTGCGACGCCATGTCAGCAGGGGCCACAGCAGGTAGAACTGCTCCTCGACCGCCAGCGACCAGAAGTGCGGGAACGTGTGGCCGGCAGTGTTGTCGAAGGGCTGCACCCAGTTCGACAGGTAGATCCAGAGCCAGGCCTGTTGTGGCTCGTCGGCCCGCACGGACGCGGGCGCGGCGCCGGCCAGCGGGAGGACGACGAAGGTGACCAGCAGCACGGCGTAATAGAGCGGCGCGATGCGCAGCGTGCGTCGCAGGTAGAAGCGGCGGAAGTAGCCGGGCTCGTGCTGCGAGTCCAGCAGGATCCCGGTGATCAGGAATCCGCTCAGCACGAAGAACAGCGTCACGCCGGCCCAGCCGCCGCCGATGGCCACCTCCAGCGCGCGTCCCGCGGGGTCGGACAGCCTGGCGTCCCAGAACGCGAAGTTGTGCAGCACCACCATCAGGATCGCCAGGCCGCGGGCGCCGTCCAGCGTGGGGTAGTGCGCGCCGCGCAAGGCGGTCTGGGGACGAGGCATCGCGGCTACGGCAGGCAGCGAGGACCAGTCTGGAGAACGCGCGGCCATGGCGGCGAAGGCAGTGATGTCGCGGGCGACCGCGTGCGGCCGCTCGGGTGGATGGTGGATTCGATGATAACGGCTGGCTGCGCCGGCGCCGCCGCGGGGTGCGCGTTCAGTGCATCCTGGGGATGCGGCGCGGCCGGCCGCCCCATGGCCGCGCGCGGCGGGCTAGGATCGGCGCCATGATCTCCGGCCCCGGCACCTTCCCGCCCGCGCGCGCCTCCGGTCCGCCCGGCCTGCGCTTGGGCATGGACATGGTGAGCGTCGCGGACGTGCAGGCCTCCATCGACGCGTTCGGCCGGCGCTTCGTCGAGCGGCTGTTCTCCCCTGTCGAACAGGCCGATGCCGTGTCGGTGCCCGCGCTGAAGGCGCAGCGGCTGGCCGCGCGCTTCGCCGCCAAGGAGGCCGCCATCAAGGCCTTCGGCCTGTCGGAGGCCGGCGTGTCGTGGCGCGAGCTCGAGGTCTGCCGCGATGCCCGCGGCGCCTGCCGCCTGCGCCTGCACGGCAAGGCGGCCGCGCTGGCGGGCGTGCGGGAGGCGGCGCTGAGCCTCAGCCACCAGCGCGGCCACGCGATCGCCGTGGTGCTCGCATGAGGGCGCATGGAACTCGAACAAGTGCACGCGTGCCAGGACATCCCGGCTATCACCGGCTGGACATTGCCGCGACTTGCGCCAAAATTCGCAACCGCCGACCCAACGGCCTTTCGATCTCCTTCTTTCTTCTTTCCGGAGCCACCATGTCATCGCCCAACGCCAATATCGACGCCTTCGAGCCGCGAGTGCGTGCCGTTCTCGCCCAGCACGCGCGTCTGTCCGGCGACGCGACGACGATGGACGCCCAGGCCGACCTCTACCAAGCCGGCATGACCTCGCACGCCAGCGTCAACGTGATGCTGGCGCTCGAAGGCGAGTTCGACGTGGAGTTCCCGGACGACATGCTCAATCGCAGCGCGTTCGCGAGCATCCGGGCGATCTGCCAGGCGGTGGCCTCCATCGGGGCCAAGGCCTGACGCGGCCGATGGACGGCAGGCTGCTCGCGGCATCGGCCTCGCGCCGCCGGCCGCTCGACGCGGGATGGGCGATCTGCCGCACCGCTGCCGGCACGATCGCCGACCCGCAGCAACTGCAGGCCGCCGCGCCCCTGCCGTGGCGAGAGATCGGGGCGCCGTCGACCGTGGCGCGCGCGCTGCGCGCGCTCGGCTGCCTGGAGGCCGAGGCCCATCGCCTCGATGCCGACGACTGGTGGTTTCGCCTGCATTTCGATGCCGACTCGATGCCGCCGGGCGCGCGCCGCTGCCTGCGCTTCGCCGGCCTGGCGACGCTGGCCCAGGTCTGGCTGAACGGCGAGGCGCTGTTCGAGAGCCGCAACATGCACCTGGCCCGCGATTGCGAACTGCCGGCGCTGCGGCCCGAGGGCAACGAACTGCTGCTGCGCTTCGCCGCGCTCGACCAGGCCCTGGGCCAGCGCCGGCCGCGGCCGCGCTGGCGCACGCCGATGGTCGCGCACCAGCAGCTGCGATGGATCCGCACCACGCTGCTCGGCCGCACGCCCGGCTGGTCGCCGCCCTGGCCGGCGGTCGGGCCCTGGCGCGGCATCGAACTGCTCGACTTCCATGACGTGGCCGTGCGGGGCCTGCGCCTGTCCAGCCGGGTGGTGGAAGGGCGCGGCGAGCTGACGCTGCGCTTGACGCTGGACGGCGGGACGCCGCTGCCGGCGGGCCAGGTCCGCGTGGAACTGGAGCGCGGCGGCGTGGTGTACGGCGTCGCCCTGGCGCCGGCCACGCCGGACGGCGAACTGGCCGGCACGGTCATCGTCCCTGACGCCGCGCTGTGGTGGCCGCACACGCACGGCGAGCCCGCGCTGTACCAGGCGCGGCTGCTTCTGGGACCGGTCGCGGTGCCGCTGGCGCCGGTCGGCTTCAGGACGCTGGCGGTCGATGCGGCCGACGGCGGCTTCGCGCTGTCCGTCAACGGCGTGCGGGTGTTCTGCCGTGGCGCGAACTGGATGCCGCCCGATGCCGCGGGCCTGGCCGCCGACGCGTCCGTCTGCGAAGCGGTGCTGCGGCGCGTGCGCGATGCGGACTTGAACATGCTGCGCGTCAACGGCGCGACGGTCTACGAGTCCGATCACTTCCACGACGCCTGCGACCGCCTCGGCCTGCTCGTGTGGCAGGACTTCATGTTCGCCAACATGGACTACCCGCTCGACGACCCGCAGTTCGCCGAGGCCGCGCGCGACGAGGCGGTCCAGCAACTCGCGCGCTGGCAGGCGCGGCCGTCGATGGCCGTGCTGTGCGGCAACAGCGAGGCGAGCCAGCAGGCGGCGATGTGGGGCGCGCCGCGCGGCCAGTGGCTGCCGTCGTGGTTCGAGCACGACCTCGCCGCCCTGTGCGCCGACTGGTGCCCGGACGTGCCGTACTGGCCGTCGAGCGCGCATGGCGGCGCCTTCCCGCACCAGAACGATCGCGGCACCACGTCGTACTACGGCGTCGGCGCCTACCTGCGGCCGCTGGAGGACGCGCGCCTAAGTGGCGTCAGGTTCGCTTCCGAGTGCCTCGCGCTCGCCAACATCCCGTCGGACGCCGCGCTGGCCCGCATGCCTGGCGGCGCCGCGGTGCGCGTGCACCAGGCGGCGTGGCGCGAACGCGCGCCGCGCGACCTGGGTGCGGGCTGGGACTTCGACGACGTGCGCGACCATTACGTGCGGCGGCTTTTCGGCGTCGACCCGGCGGCCGTGCGGGCGCGCGACCACGAGCGCTACCTGGCGCTGGGCCGCGCGGCCAGCGCCGAGCTGGTGCGCGCGACGTTCGCCGAATGGCGGCGACCGGGTTCCGCCTGCAGCGGCGGCCTGGTGCTGTTCCTGCACGACCTGTGGGCCGGCGCCGGCTGGGGCCTGCTCGACGAGCTGGGGCAGCCGAAGGCGGCGTTCCACGGGCTTCGCGAAGCGTCCGCACCCCGGGCGGTGTTCCTCGGCGACGAAGGCACCAACGGGCTGGTCGTGCACCTGCTCAACGAGCGGCCCGAAGCGTTCCAGGCCAGCGTGGAACTGGCGCTTTACCGCGACGACGGCCACCGCATCGAGGACGGCGTGCTGCCGGTCGCGCTGCCTGCCCACGGCGGCGTGTCGCTGTCGGCCGCGCAGTGGTTCGAGCGCTGGATCGACTTCAACGACGCCTACGGCTTCGGGCCGCCGGCGCATGCGCTGGTGGTCGCGACGCTGCGCGACGAAGCGGGCGAGGTGCTTGGCCGGGCGTTCCACGTGCTGGGCGGACTTCCGGCCGCGCGCGATGCCGCGGTGCTGCCGCAAGGCGTGTTCCGCGTGCGCGACGACGGCGCGGTGGACGTGGTGCTGCGCTGCGACCGCTTCGCCGCATCGGTGCATGTCGACGTGCCGGGCTTCGTCGCCGAAGCGGCGTACTTCCATCTGGCGCCCGGCCTGGAGCGCGCGGTCCGCTTCGTTCCCGTCGAGTTGCCGGCCCCCGCGTTCGGGGGGCGCGTGATGGCGCTCAACGGCGTTTATCCCGGCATACTCAAGCCGGTACCCTGAGCGGGGGTGGCCGCGGTGTCCGACGGGCCCGGCCCCCGAGCGCGCTCGCGCGGTGCCGTGTTCCTGGCCGCGTCGCGCGACGTGTGCCGGATCTTAGAATGGGAAGGCGTTAATCAAGTCACACATGTCGGGGCCCGCAGGGTGAATATGCGGCCCTTGTCGACTGCGCGGCTTGCTGCATTGCGGTAACCTGCCGCAGTGTTCACCACGGCCCGATTCCCGCGAGCGGATTCGCCCGGGTCGGCATGCCGGCTGCATCGCCGGCCTCGTCGGGAAGGCCGAGAGCGGATCGGCGAGCGGGTGCTCGTGAATGGGAAGGTCCGCAGCCGGGTGGTTGCGGGTGTTGGACGACAACTGGAGCCCGAGAGCGATGGCGCCTATGCAGCCTCGTACAGGAACCGAGCTGGTTCTTGCGCGCGATGAACAACAGATGCAGGTCCTGCCGCCGCTGCCGGAGCCCGCGGAAGACGAGGGCGCGACGATATCGGTGACCCAGGTGCTGGCGATCCTGAAGGCCCACTGGAAGGCCTCGCTGGCGGCGTTCTTCGTGGTCGTCGTGGCCGCCGCGGTGATCACCAAGCTGATGCCCAAGACCTACACGGCGACGGCCACGCTGATATCGAACTTCGACGCCACCGACCCGCTGGCGGCGCGCGATCCGGCGGAAGGCTACGACCGGTACGCGAACTCGTTCCTGCCGACGCAGATCGAGCTGATGCAGAGCCCCGAGGTGCTGGACGCGGTGATCGAGAAGCTGAACCTGACGGCGCTGCCCGAGTTCGCTTCCGGCAACCGGGGCGGCCAGTCGACGCTGCGCGACTGGGTGGAGAGCAAGCTGCGCAGCAAGGTCTCCATCTACCCGGGACTGGCCGGCAGCCAGTTCCTGTACGTCGGGGCATCGGCCTCGCGCAACGACCTGGCGGCCAACATCGCCAACGCGATCGTCGATGTCTACGTCGACCAGCTCAATGCGACCGCCAACGTGTCGCCGATGGAGCGCGCGGCGCGGTACTCCGAGGAACTGGTGGATCTGAAGAAGAAGGTGCAGGCGGCCCAGGACGCGGTCACGAAGTTCCGCACGACGACCGGGGCCATCGACATCGATTCCAAGGACGACGTCGAGGCGGACCTGCTGAGCGCGTTGGAGCACCGCCTGCTCGACGCCCGCAACGCGCTGCAATCGAGCCAGGCCCGTGCGGGCGAGCGCACCGAGCCGACCACCGCGTTCCTGGCTTCCTCGACGGTCGCCTCCTTGCGCGAGGAGGGAACGAAGCTCGCGGCGCGCATGGCGCAGATGCGTACGAACCTCGGCCCCAACCATCCGGAGGTGGTGGCGCTGCAGTCGCAGATCGAGGCCAACAAGGTCGCGCTGCAGGCGGCGATGTCCACCTACTCGCGCGCCAATTCGTCGGACGTGTCCATCCAGTCCAGCGAGGTGGCGTCGCTGGAGAAATCGGTGGCGGCGCAGCGCGAGAAGGTGCTGCAGACCAAGCTCAGGCGCGATCAGGCGGCCAAGTACCAGCTGGAGCTGGAGTCCGCGCAGGCGGTCTACAAGCGCGCGCTCGACGGCTACGACCAGACGAAGTTCGCGACCGAGCGCCGCGCGCCGAACATGCGCATCGCCTCGCGCGCCCGGCCGCCGGTCAAGGCGGATCATCCCAACCCGATCAAGAACATGGCGATGGGCCTCGGGCTGGGGCTGGCGCTCTGGCTCGCGCTGCCCTTCGCGCTGGAATTGCCCGGGCGCAAGATCCGGTGCCGCGACGACCTGGAAGGATCGCTGGGCATTCCCGTTCTGGCGGAACTGACGCCCATGGTCGTTCCCGCAGCAAGGTAAGCATCGTGAACAGCACCGACAGCAAGTACTTCGACGACGCCATGGAGCCGGACGCGGAGCCGGCCCGGGAGGTGCCCGCCAGCGCGTGGCACGACGCCGAGGTCGCCCAGCCCGTGTTCACGGAAAAGCCCGGCCCGATCTATCCGATCGCGCTGCTCGAGCCCTTGCGCCCCGGCGCGGAACTGCTTTTCGCGCGCTCGCAGGACGACGGCCGCAGCGAGGAGATCCGCAAGCTGCGGACCGAACTGCTCCTGCGCGCCCATACCGACCGGAGTGGCAGCCTGACGCTGGCCATCGTCGGGGCAGGCACGGGCGAAGGCCGCTCCCTGCTCGCCGCCGAACTGGCGCTCGCGTTCGCCTTCCTCGGACGCCCGACCCTGCTCGTCGACGCCGACCTGCGCAACCCGCGCCAGCATGCGCTGTTCGGCTCCAGCACGCCCGGGCCAGGCCTGATCCAGGCGATCATGCACGCCGACTCGCCCGGCCTGCACAGCGTCGAGGGCTTCCCGTCGCTGGGCGTGCTCACCGCGGGGGACTACAGCAGCCTGGAGAACCCCAACGAGCTGCTGTCGAGCGGCCAGTTCCAGCGCCTCATCGGCGCGCTGCGCTATCGCTTCAGCTGCATCATCGTCGACACGCCGCGCTTCGGTGCGTACTCGGACGCGCAGATCGTCTCGGCCGTCGTGGGCGACGTCCTGTGCGTGCATCGTGCGGGCAGCAGCAGCTTCCGCGACACGCGGGACATGCTGCGCGACCTCACCTCCGCCCGCGCCAACATCCTCGGCGGGGTGCTCAATCACTTCTGAGCATCCCGGGAAGGATGTGTCCGGTGCTCGCGCGGGAAGCCAGTTCCTGGTTGTCCGGCCGGCGTTCCTCCAATCGTTTCCTCGAGAGCCATGACAGGACACCTTGACCCCGCCACGACCAAGCCGGCGACCGTGCCCCTGACGATCGACGCGCTGGACCTCGAACAGTTCGTCGAGGTCGCCGCGCGCTACGGAAGCGACGACCTGGGCTTCGTGGTGACGCCCAACGTCGACCACATGATCCGCTATCGCGAGAGCGCCGAGTTCCGCGCGTTCTACGCCGATGCCGCCTATGTCCTGCTCGACAGCCAGTTCGCCTCCACGCTGGTCCGCCTCCTGTACGGCCTGCGCATCCCGGTCTGCAAGGGCAGCGACCTCACCGATGCGTTGTTCTCGCGGGTCATCCAGGCCGACGACGTCATCGTGCTGGTCGGCGCCTCCAGCGAGCAGGCCGACACCCTGCGCCAGCGCTACGGCCTGCGCAAGCTGCTGCATCACAATCCGCCGATGGGCTTCGCGGACGATCCGCAGGCCGTGGAGGCCGTCCTGGACTTCATCGAGAGCGCTTCGCCGTTCAGGTACTGCCTCATGGCGGTGGGCTCCCCGCGGCAGGAGATGGTGTCGCGCATGCTCGTCCAGCGCGCGCGTGCCCGGGGCCTGGTGCTGTGCATCGGCGCCTCGATCAACTTCCTGACCGGCGGCGAGCGGCGCGCGCCGCAATGGATGCAGCGCTGCGGGCTCGAATGGCTGTATCGCCTGCTGCAGGACCCGCGGCGGCTGGCGCACCGCTATCTCGTGCGCGGTCCGCGGTTCTTCGTGCAGCTGTCCAGGGATCAACTGCTGCTGCGCCAACGCTGATCGGCGCCGGTCGTTCCGGTTTGCCCGGGCGGGTCAGTGGCCCTGCAGGGGAACTTGCAGCATCGACTCCGGCGTTTCCTTCGCGCCCGCGGAGCTTCGCGCCGCCTCGGGCGAGGCCAGCGTGACCAGCAGCGAGTGCAGCATCCGCTGAAGCTGCTGGCGATGCGCGAACTGGGTGAACTCGTGGTCGGCGCCCTTGATGTGATCGATGCGCAGCGCGCCGGTGCGAATGAGGCGCCTCACGACGCTCCCGCCGGAAGTGCGCAGCAGCGCCTCGCCGGGATCCCCCGACGCGAAGATGAAGTGCAACGACACCTTCCGATGGGCCAGGTCCAGCAGTTCGCGGCCGAGGTCGTCCTTGAGCGGGAAGCCCAGCCGGCGACCCACGTCGCGCATCACGTGCTGCGTGATGGTGGTCGGCCGGCGCCACAGCACCTGGGCCGCGTAGGCGATCTTGCGCGGATGGCACAGCAGGTCCCGCCAGCGCGAGGCCTGCGTGAAGTGGCGCAGGTAGTTGCGCGCCGCGTAGGCCACGACCGCTTCCGACGTGGGGCTGTGCAAGTTCATTCCGGGCTTCCAGAAGAACACGAGCTGATTGATGAGCACCAGCGCCTGCACGGGCGTCTGCGCCACCGCGGCCTTGAGCGAGTTGTAGGAGCTCGAGCAATAGCCGACCAGGGCGACGTCGGGGATGCGCAGCACGTCGCGCACGTAGCGGACGGCCGTGTCCACGTCCTGCAGGGCCTGCGGTTCGTAGATCACGTTTTCGCCGCAGCCCGGCCGTGCCGGGCTGTCGCCGACGCCGGAGATGTCGAGCCGCAGAGCCACGACCCCGTGGGCGGCGAGCTGCCGGGCCAGGGCGACGAAGATTCTTCCGGGACCGATGCGCCGATCCGCGCCGGCGGGCAGCAGCACGACAGCGCGCGTGGGCGCGGGAACGCCGGCCTGGCGCGAGGGCAGGGTGAGGATGCCATGGAGCCCGATGGCCGGATCGACCATGCAGGGCTCTTCGGTGATGGCCGCGACTGCGGACTGCCCGACCGGCAGGCGCAGCACGGCGTGGCCCACGGCCTCCCGTGCCGCCTGGGCCGGCGTGCCCGGCGCATCCCGTTCGCAGCGGGCGGCGAGGTCGCGCACCCAGTCCACGGTGTCCCGGATGGCCGCTGTCGGCAGCACGCTTTCGTAGGGCGGCGCCATCAGGGCGTCATAGCCGGCCAGGGGTCGGCATTCCACCCGAGCACCCAGTGCTCGCAGGTGCTCGATCCATGCCGTCGCGCGGCCCGCTTGGTCATCCCGTTCGAGGACCAGGATTTCCGGTGCCGGGGCCGTGGGGATGGCCAGCAGGTCCATCCGGCCGAGCTCGGCCAGCGCCTGCTCGGAAAAAGCGTGGCTGCCGGACTCGAGTCGCGTGCTGTTCGCCGCTCCGTCGGCCTGCGCCGCGCGCATGCCGAAGGCGCGTTGCTCGCGCAGCCACGCCCGCCCCTTGAGCACGGGCGCCATCACGACGAAGCCCGCCACGTCGGCGCGATCGCGCAAAGCCTCGCCAGCCAGCATCGCGCCGGCATCCAGGCCGATCACGCACACTTGCGCGGCGCCGCAAGCGCTCTTGAGCGTGTCGATCGCGTGGCCGATCGACGCCAGCCACGCGCCGGGGTGAGCGAGGTCGCCGTCCCCGGCGAGCCAGGCCTCGCCGGCGGATCCGGGCGAGGGCGTCGACGCGTCGCCGGTGCCCGCGTAGTCGAAGCGCAGGGCGGGGACGCCTGCGTCGGCAAGGTCTGCCGCCAGGTGCCGCATCAGGTGATGCGAGCACACTTCCTTGCGGCCCAGGGTGCTGCAAAGCACCACCCCCAGCGGCGCGGCTCCGGCACCCTCGCGCACGCCGTGCAGCCAGCCGAAGCTCTCCGCATTTGCCGGCCCGAAGTACAGCGCGCGGGGGCGTTCGTCGGATGTCGGGAGTTGACCCATCACGAGCAGATCCCCGGGATCGGACCGCTGCCCGCGGGCGGGAGGATCGCCGCGGACATCCCGTCGTCGCTGGCGCTGCGGCGAACGCCAGCTTCAAAAAATCCTGCCCCGGACCCGGGGACTCGAGTCGACGACTTGCGACAAGTCGGTGCGCCTGGCCCGGCCTGAACGAGGTAAGCGAAATTTCTCGAGGTCACGTTGGATGATCAATCTGGCGCAAGCCCATGCCGCTCTTGCTCGGCGTGGCGTCGGGCACGACGCTGACGCGCACATTCCGTGGATTACGGCACGTTTGTCCATCGTGCCAGGTTTCCATTGTGACCAGTTGAGAGGATCCTGGTTGGTCGGCGAGCGATTGCCGGGTGATGTTTGTCACGCAAACGTAGCTGAATGCTACCTGAACTCGGCGATGCATGGACGGGCGACTGCGGGACATAGGGATAGCGCTTCCATTCCGGGTCGATTCGACGCCGACGCACTCTCAATAGATGGCGAGAGCATTGCCGCGATGGCTAGAATCCGCCGAGGCATTCAGCGCCATCGCTGCCTTCGGCATCCTTCCATTTCTCGTGACCCGGTGTGCTCATGAATTTTCCTGGTGTGCCACGGTTTTTCCGATCCCTACGCTGGTTGGGCGTCCTGGCCGCCGCACTGCTGCTTGGCGGGCAGGCCGTGGCCGCCCCGGAGGCGGAGTCCGCCGCGGCCAGCGCCGTGCGCGAATACCTGCTCGCGCCGAACGACGTCGTCCATGTCGCGGTGTTCCAGAACGCCGACCTGACGCTGGACGCGGTGGTCGACGAGCGCGGCAACATCGCCTATCCGCTCGTGGGCAGCGTCCATATCGGCGGCGGCAGCCTGGCCGAGGCCGAGCGGCGCATCTCGAAGGCCCTGCGCGATGGCGGCTTCCTGGTGTCGCCGCAGGTTCGCGTGTCGCTCGTACAGGCCAAGGGCAGTCTCGTCACCGTCATCGGCCACGTGGCCCATCCCGGCCGCTATTCGCTCGACTCCGCGGAGCTGAAGGTCTCCGACGTGATCGCCCTGGCCGGCGGCCTGGCGTCCGACGGCGCCGACATCGTGGTGCTCACCGGCGAGCGCGACGGTCGGCCCATTCGACGCGAGATCAACGTGCGGGGCATCGGCCAAGCCGCCGCCGGATCGGAGAACCTGGCCCTGAAGTCCGGCGACCTGCTGTTCGTGGATCGCGCGCCGATGTACTTCATCTACGGCGAAGTCCAGCGCCCCGGCACCTATCGGCTGGAGGGCGACATGACGGTCATGCAGGCCTTGGCCACCGGGGGCGGGCTGACCGCCAAGGGGACGCAGCGCGGATTGACCATCCACCGCAAGACCCGCGATGGCAAGGTCGAGATCATCCAGCCCAAGCTGGACGACACGATCCGTGTCGACGACGTGCTCTACGTCCAGGAAAGCCTCTTCTGAGCGCTCGCCACCTCGGTTGCCCCGCGGCTCGCGCTGCCAGCCGGCGGCCGGCCGCAGGCACCTCTCCGATCCTCCAGGCGACGTCCGTCCGGACGGACTTGCCGCGCCGTTCCGACTTTCTCTGAGGCCTCACCCTTGCTCGGCAAGCATGCTCTCCTCGTCCGGATGTTCAGCAGCACGGTGGCCAACCAGGCACTGCTGTCCGCGAGCAATCTGCTGGTCGGTCTGATGCTCATCCGCGGAACCGCGGATGTGCAATACGGCTACTACGTCCTGATCTTCAACTCGATCCTGCTGCTCAATTCGCTGCAGGGGGCCTTCATCTCCGCGCCGCTGGCCATGCGGCTCGCCAAGGCGACGCCCGAGCAGGCGGCGGCCCTGGTCGGCGGGATCTTCCGCGCGCAGAACCGGTTGCTGGTCGTCGCCCTGCTCGCGGCCGTGGCGCTGCTGGGCGGGGCGTGGCTGGCTCGCTTGATCGACGACGAGCTGGCGCTGCTCCTTCTTGTGGGGCTTCTGTCCATCGCCACCGCGCTGCTGCGGGAATTCTTCCGGATGGTGTTCTTCGTGAACCGCCAGCCGCTGGTGGTGATCCGGTCGGATGCCGTGTTCGTCTTCGGCCAGCTGGCGGGCGTCTGGTTCGCCAAGAAGACGGCCATGCCCGTGGTGCTGGCGCTGCTCGCCTTTTCCGCGGCCGCGATCATCGCCTCCGCGATGCTGTGGCGCACGCTCAAGCGCCGGAACGGCCTCGACCCCACGGCATCGCCGACGGTGTGGCGCGAGATGGCCCGCACGGGGGCCTGGTCCGCCGCGGGGGCGGGCTCGCACTGGGCGTTCAGCCAGGGCTACAACTACGTCGTGGCCGGCGTCCTCGACGTCGCTGCCGTCTCCGCCCTGGCGGCCACGCGGCTGCTGATGATGCCGATCAACCTGCTGTCCTCGGGCGTGGCGCCGCTGCTGATCCCCTTCGGGCTCGAGTGGATGCACTCGCATGGCCGCGCCGCGGTCCTGCGCCGATCCGTGGGCATCGCGACCGTCCTGACCACGCTCTCCGCCGTCTACCTGCTCATCCTGTGGTTCCTGCAGGACTGGATCTTCGACCACCTCATGCACAAGCGCTACGCGCATGCGGAGACGTTGATGGCCATCTGGTCCGCGACCTTCCTCATCGCGATCTTCCGCGACCAGATCCGCGTCCTGCCGGCCGTCTGCGACCGGTTCAGGCTGCTCTGGCTGGCAACGACCGTCTCGGCCACCGCCTCGCTGGTGTGCGGCTTCTTCGCCTTGCGCGCGTGGGGCATCATCGGGGCGCCGCTGGCCGTCCTGCTCGGCGAGTTCGTCAACTGCGCCTACCTCGTGGCGCTGAGCATGCGGCTGGCCCGCGAGCCGGGCGAGCCTGCCGCCGCGTGACGGGCGCGCCGTCCGATTCATCGTCGCGGTGCCATCCCACGGAATGCAGGCGTCGACCGCGCGCAAAGCCTGTAGCATTCCAGGTTTGTCGCCTCGATGCAGCGGTTCGGCTGGCGCCAGTTCCCGCGTGCAACTTCTCGAAATGAGGGATCCGGCAGCCGTGCCTCGCGGCTGCCGGATGCTGCCGCGGCCGTGGCGCGCCGAGAGTGCGCCATCGGGTGGCCGACACCCATCTCTTGCCAACGAATCACCATGACTGAAGACAACGACACTCCAGTGGAGACGGCCCGGTCGATGAACGGCGGGCTGCTGACAGCCGCGTCTGCCGCGACCTTGGCGGCATGCGGCGGTGGCGGCGGCGGTGGAAGCAGCGGCGGCTCGGGCAGTGGCAGCGGAAGCGGCAGTGGCAGCGGTGGCGGCACGTCGACGGAGACCGCCATGGGGCAGACCGCGGCGGCGCGGCTGCTGACGCAAGGCACGTTCGGCGCAACCTACGACACGATCACGGCTGCGGCGGCGCAGACCTACACCGAGTGGTTCACCGCCCAGGCCGCGGTCACCCCGAGCCTCACCAAGCCCCAGGTGCCGGACAACACGGTCGCGTGGTTGCCGCTCTGGTGGCTCAACGCGGTGACGGCGCCCGACCAGCTGCGCCAGCGCATGGCCTTCGCGCTGTCGGAGATCTTCGTCGTCGGCGCCAACGACGATGGCGCGACGGGCAACAACGCGTCCATCGCCGCCTACTACGACCTGCTGGTCAGCAACGCGCTGGGCAACTACCGCGCCCTGCTCGAGGCCGTGACCCTCAGCCCCGAGATGGGCCTGTTCCTGAGCATGTTCCGCAACGACAAGCCGGACGCCGCCTCCGGCCGCCACGCGGACGAGAACTATGCCCGCGAGGTCATGCAGCTGTTCAGCGTCGGCCTGGTCATGCTCAACCTGGACGGCACGCCCAAGACCGATTCCAGCGGAAACGGCATCCCCACGTACGGCCAGGCCGAGGTGACCGCGCTGGCGCGCGTGTTCACGGGCTGGGCCAGCAAGCCGGTGCAGCACACCGGCGAAGCGGCATGGACCTATGACCAGGACTATGTCGACCAGATGGTGGCCTACGACACCCACCACGACACCGATGCCAAGACCATCCTCAACGGCGTCGCCGTCGCGGCCGGCGGCACCACGGCCGGCGACCTGAAGATCGCGCTCGATGCGATCTTCAATCACCCCAACGTGGGCCCGTTCATCGGCAAGCAGCTGATCCAGCGCCTGGTCTGCTCCAACCCGAGCGCCGCCTACGTGCAGCGGGTGGCCACCGTCTTCAACAGCAACAGCCAGGGGGTGCGCGGGGACCTGCTCGCCGTGGCCAGGGCCGTCCTGACCGACAGCGAGGCGAGCACGGCGGGCGGTTCCACCGGCGGCAAGCTCAGGGAGCCCATCCTGCGGATGACGCACCTGTGGCGCGCCTTCGATGCGCGCGACAGCCTGGACGGCGTCGGCGAATACGCCATCGTCTACACCAGCCGCTACACCTTCGCGCAGGCGCCGATGCACTCGCCCAGCGTGTTCAATTTCTTCGTGCCGGACTTCGTGCGGGCCGGGCCGCTCGCCCAGGCGGGCATGGTCGCGCCGGAGTTCCAGATCACGAACGAAAGCACGGCGGTCGATACGCTCAACCAGATCCAGCTGCAGGCCTACCAGTTCATCGACAGCACCGGAACCAGCTACTGGAGTCCGATCGGCTATAGCCAGACCAACCAGCTCAACAGCACCAGCGTGATGTTGCGCACCGCGGCCTGGGAATCCCTCGCGGACACGCCCGACGCGCTCGTCGACCGCCTGGGCCTCGTGCTCCTGCAGAACGCGATGCCTGCGGCGATGCGCAGCGCGCTGATCGCCTACGTCGGCGGCATCACCGCCTCGCCCACGGGAGATACCGGGCCCTACAAGGCCTATCGCGTCATCGAGGCCGCGAGTCTCATCGTCAATTCGCCGCAATACGTCGTACAGATATGAGCCAGCATCATCCCGACCCGTTCGACCTGCCGTCGCGGCGAGACTTCCTTCGCATGGGCGCGCGCGGCGGCGCGGCCGCGGCGATGTGGCTCACGTTCGGGCGCCCCGCGCAGGCGGCCGTCAGCGTGAGCGACTACAAGGCGCTCGTCTGCCTCTACATGATCGGGGGCAACAACGGCTTCAACATGGTCGTCCCCACGACGTCGGCGGCCTACGCCACCTACGCCGCGAGCCGCACCAACCTGGCGATCCCGCAGGCCAGCCTGCTGGCGCTCAATGGCACCGCCAGCGACGGGAACGCCTACGGGTTCCATCCGTCGATGGCGGCGGCGCAGTCGCTGTTCAACGCGGGCCACATGGCCGTCGTCGCCAACGTGGGCACGCTGGTGCAGCCCACCACGGTGGCGCAAGCCAAGGCGGCCTCCGTGACGCTGCCGCGCCAGCTGTTCTCGCACCTCGACCAGACCACGGCGTGGATGACGAGCCTGCCCAACCAGCTCAGTCGCATCGGCTGGGCCGGTCGACTGGCGGACGTGATGGCCCAGCAGGGCTTTTCCCCCGCGCTCGGCGTGAACCTGACGGTGGCCGGCAACAACTATTGGCAGTCTGGCAGCACGACGCAACCCTATGCGCTGAGCACCGGCGACGCGGCCAGGCTGGAGGTGACCTCCGATGCCAGCTACCGCAGCGGAGCGCGCCAGAGCATCGCGCAGTCGTTCATCACCCAGGCCTCCGGCGGCGGCAACCTGCTGATGGCCGAATTCGCCAACCTGCTGGTCAGCGCGGATGCGAAGGTGGACATCGTCAACAACGCGTTGAACGCGGCGGGCGACCTCACCACCACGTTCCCGAGCATGACCGCCGATTCCGGCCTGGGATCGCAGCTGCACGAGGTGGCCAGGGTGATCAAGGCGCATGCGTCGCTGGACGCGCGGCAGATCTTCTTCGTCCAGATCGGCGGATTCGATACCCACAACACCGAGCTCGCCACCCAGGCATCGCTGCTGAGCGTCGTGAACGCCAACCTGAGCGCGTTCTGGAACGCGCTCAACGAGATCGGCGCGCAGAACAACGTGACGCTGTTCACCATGTCGGAGTTCGGCCGCACGCTGGGCTCCAACGGCGACGGCTCGGACCACGCCTGGGGCAACCATCACCTGGTCCTGGGCGGTGCGGTCCAGGGCGGCTGGTACGGGACGATGCCCAGCCTGGCCGTGGGCGGCGCCGACGACGTGGGCCAGGGCCGCATCCTGCCCAGCACCGCCACCGATCAATACGGCGCCACCCTGGCGCGATGGTTCGGCGTCGACGATGCCAGCCTGCTCACCGTGTTTCCCAACCTGGCGAACTTCCCCACCCGCACGCTGTCGTTCATGGGTTGAGGCGGGCTGCGGCGCGGAGCGCCGCCGGACCGGCGTTTGTGCAGCCACGTGCGGGCCCGTGGCTTGGCCGAAGACGAAAAAAGCGAGACCCGGGCGCAGGGCCCGGGTCTCGCGGAGCGTTCCAGGATCGGCGGGCACGCCGCCGATCAGGACGTCACTTGCAGGTGGTGTTGCCCGCGGCGCGGCACAGGTAGTGCTGCTTCACGTACACGCCGTAGCCGTCGGACGGGGTGCCCGCCGCATCCTTGATCAGGACGAAGTCGGGGTTGGTCCAGTTGTCCCAGGTCCAGCCCAGGTAGCTGGCACCGTTGGTGTCGGCCCAGGGCAGGAGGTTGGAGGCGAACGGCGCGCCGACGGAGCCCGCGGCGTCATGGTCGCCGAACTCGGTGATGACCACGGGGATGCCGGCGTTCAGGATGGCCTTGGCCGAGTCGTAGGCCGTCTGGCCGTAGTTCGGCAGCGCCCAGTTGGCGGAGCCGTAGGCAGCGCCGTACATCGGGTAGGCGTGCCACACCGCGGCGTACTGGTTCAGCGGATCGACCGGCTTGGACGTGAGCCACTGGGACAGGTCGCTGCTGAAGTTCTGCGCACCCACCAGGACGACGTTGGTCGCGCCCGTGGCCCGCACCGTGGCCAGCAGCGTGTTCATGCCGGCCGACGTCCAGTTGGCGGCCGTTGCAGGGCCACCCGCCGGGCTCATCGTCTGGGTCTCAGCCGCGTTGGACATCAGCTGCGACTCGCTCCAGAGCATCGGTTCGTTGAACAGCTCGAACATGACGCCGGGGTTGCCCTTGAAGGTCTGCGCCACGCTGGTCCAGAAGGCGACCGAGTTGTCGGTGTTGGCCATGATGTCCTGGGCGTGCGGGCAGAGGTTGCCCGGCGCGGTCCAGTGCAGATCGAGGATCACGTACATGCCGGCCGCCTGGGCCGCCGTGACGGCCGCGGCCACCGTGGACTTGTACAGGCCCGCGGGGTCCGGGTTCAGCGTGGAACCGTCCGTGTTGGTGCAGGTGGCGCCCAGCCAGGACTTCTCGTTCAGCGGCAGGCGGACGGCGTTGGCGCCCCACGAGGCGATGGTCGACCACTGCGGCACGGGGGTGCCGGTCTGGCCGCCCCACGGGTCGGTGGTCCAGGTGCCCATGAGGACGAATTCCAGGCCGGAAACGTTCACGCCGCGAAGCTGGACGACCTTGCCGGAGCCGTCCACGAGCGTGTTGCCCTTGACGCTGATGCTCAGGCCGCTGGGGCTCGGGGCCGGAGCCGGAGCCGGAGCCGGAGCCGGAGCCGGAGCCGGAGCCGGAGCCGGAGCCGGAGCCGGAGCCGGAGCCGGAGCCGGAGCCGGAGCCGGGGCGGTGAACGGAGCAGCTCCCGT